>Ga0265297_10000804_pt1 | contig 86106 bp, 103 predicted proteins | sample Munlanlwell13791_FD_192502 | JGI IMG/M metagenome (GOLD analysis project Ga0265297, IMG submission 192502) | Leachate microbial communities from a municipal landfill in Southern Ontario, Canada - Leachate well 137-91 | ecosystem: Engineered > Solid waste > Landfill > Unclassified | place...
TTTATAGCAGTATCTACATTCAGAATTACATGCTTCAGATAGTATTATATGATAGTGCATAAATAATCTAGAAATGATAGTGTTTTAAATTTAACTTTTTAGGATTATTCCTGATGTTCATGGTTTAGATATTTCGAGTCCCTAATAATTTTATAAAAATACAAAAGTTACTGATAGTTGGTAATTAATAAGTTAATATCTTTTCACTAATTTCAATGCATTTAGATTTTATTCTTACATCGCCCTTTGCATGAGCTTCGAGAACATGATGGCTGTCATAATCTAGAACATTATTTTTTAAATCTATTTCATGAGCCCTTAAAACTACTCTTTTGCCTAAAACCGGTTCTAAATCTAACCACTTTAAACCATCTTTAGAAGTTCGTATGGGGATTGGTATTACTTGTGCCATTTAAATTTCTTTCACAATTTCTTCTTTTTGTAAATCCTCAATTATTTCTTCTACTTGAACCGCGGGTATCTTAAGTTCACAAGAGATTTGAAATACTTCAATTTTTCCGTGACCTTCAATTTTTTTTGATTTTAAATAATCTACAATTTTTTCTTTTGCTTGCTCATTTGTTAATGATAAGAAGTTAAATTCAAATTTTTCTTTTTCTAAAACATCAATTTTTTTTTGCAAGTTATTTATTAAATTGAATATCCTTTTATCTCTCTCATTTTCAGTATCAAATGAGATTTTAATTACGTTATGCTCCCAAATTATTTCTCTACCGGTTTGAGTTAATGGTATTATTTTAGTTTCCATAATTATTTACCTTCTAATATTTTTATAATTTTATCTAAGAATTTTGAATCAGAACAGTCTATATGTAATATTTTATCTTTAACTTCTTCTTCTGAACGGTGATTTAAGACTATTGAAGTAGGGGGTGAATTTTTACCATTTTTTTTCATTAAAATAAGTGCAACAGTGTCAACTTCTTCTCCAATACTTTTTATCACTTCTTCTTTTAATAAATCTGATATTAGGGTTCCTTTTAATTTTACACTCTCAACTTCTACGTTTCCCATAAATTGCTTAACAAGATAATCTATATAAATTTATCTATAACTTCAAACGCTTAGTATTATTCTAAGAAACAAGAATATAAATATTATGATTATATGAATTTTTAAAAACAAGGTTACAAAAAACTGAAAATTATAGTTATAACAAATGTTTTACTTTTAATTAGATTGTTAATTTTATTTAGTTAAAAATTTTTTAATCTTCAAAAGTTGTTTTCTCTTGATAATATGTAACCATAAACCCACTATCTTCTAGTTTAGCTATAAATCTCATATTCTTTTTATTACAATCTGTATCTTTTTCACAGAAGGGGCATTTTAATTTGTTTCCAATCATAATAGAACTAAAAAAACTATTAGAGTTACCAAAAGCAATTGGAGAAGAAATCCATTTTCCACAATTTATACATTTTATTTGACAATCTGTTCTTTCCATTTTTATTCTTGGGCAAGTTCTTCTTCACTAGGTCCATTTTCTTCTTTGGACACAGATTCTGATTTTGCCTCTTTTTTAGGCTTTTTTTCTTTTTTAGGTTTAGAATCCAAAATTTCAGGGTTTTCCATGAACTCTTTTGAATCTATTGAGTTAATCATTTCTCTGAATGAAAAGAAGTTTTCAGGAGATATTCTTGTTCCGGCTTTTGTAAATCCTGTATATTTTTCACTTGTTACAAACTCTCTTATAGTAAGGCCTTTTTTACCTTTATATTCATCAACTCTTATTATAATCTCAGTTGTTTCATTCTTTTTTAGTTTTCCAAGTTCTTTTTCCATGTTATTATTAAGCACTTTAGAGTTTATAGACTTTTTGCTAATAGATAGTTTTATATATTTATTTTGCCTTTTTGAAAATATGACTGATAAAGAGGAGAATGTAGAATTAGAAATTGATGAATCATTAAAGTTTAGACAGGGTAATATAAGCCTTGTTTTAGATTCTTATGATGATTTATTTTCAGACTTTGACCCCAGACCCTATTCTGAAAAAGCACTTTCAGATGATTTTTTAATTGAATGTAAGAGGGCTGCTAGGGAAAAAGAAAAGTATTTGGAATTAAGATTACTTGTTCCAATTCAAAAAAGAAAACTTCATGAAGAGGCTATTATTAAAAAGAGACTAAAGGAACATTTTAAGAAACATGCTAAAGAAGAAGAGAAAATAGTTAAAAAAATAAAACGGGAAGGTATATTATGGTGTTTGATAGGTTCAATAGTGTTAGTAATAAGTACATTTTTATATGAACTCAAGGCAGGTTTTGATTCTGGTTTTTCTAAGATTTTAATAGATTTTTTGTTTATAATTTCACAGCCTGCTGGTTGGTTTGTATTCTGGGAGGGTCTTGGTAAGATTTTTATTGTTTCAAAAGAAAAATCTTCAAATTACGAATTCTATAAAAAAATGTCTGAAGCTAATATTAATTTTTTTAATTATTAATTGAACGTTTATATTTATAGTAAAAATACTTAAATTATTAATTAAAATTTTTTATATGGTCAATAAACCTATGTTCTATAAAATATCCATGTGATTATATATATGCTTTAAAAGTGATTTTTTATATAGTACTTAAGGTGAAAAAAAGTAAAAATGGGGTTATTTTCAATTTTTAAGAAAAGTAGTACGCTGTATTATCCAGGATGTGTCACATTTTTTAAATTTCCTGAGTCTTTTGAACTTTATAGCAAGATATTTTACAGGCTTGGAATTGATTTTAAAGTTATTGATAAAAAATTATGTTGCGGTCTTCCTGCTTTTGAAGCAGGTTATGATGTTGAAGCAAGAAAGCTTGCCAGAAGAAATTTTGAAATATTTAAGGAAGAACAAATAACAAGCATTATAACTAATTCTCCTTGTTGCTATAAAATGTTTTCTGTTGATTATAGCAAAATAATTCCGGATTGGGATATTGAAACTAAAAATCTTTGGAGAATTATTCTTGCTAAACTTGAAGCAAAGCCAAGTTTAATTAAGTATAATGGAACCGGAGTTATTACTTATCATGATTCTTGTTACCTTGGAAGGCATTCAGGTATTTATGATGAACTTAGAAAAATTTTAGAATTAATTGGTTATACTATAAAAGAAATGCCTGAATTTCTAGAAGAGAGTGTCTGCTGTGGAAGTTGTGGGGGAATTACTAGAACTAATCCTGAACTTGCAAATAAAATAGCTACACAAAGAATAATGCAGGCAAAAAGATTTGGAATAAAAAGAATAGTTGTTTGTTCTTTTGAAGAGTATGAACTATTAAAAAAGAACTCTGAAGGACTTGGTGTTGAAATCTTTGAGATGTCGGATATACTTGGACTTGCTTTAGGGCTTAAAAAACCTGAAGAAAAAGAAGACCCGAGAGTTAATGAAATAATTGAAGAAAGTAATGAGGACGATGAAAATGAAATTGGTTCTGATTCTCTAAAATCAGAAAATTCAAGAGTAGCAGAAGACTCTGAGACAGAAAATAATGAAGAGGAGGATGAAGAAAAACGAGCATGAACAAGAAAGAAATGATTTGCTATTGTACTGATGCATCAAGAATAATTGGAAGAGTTGAGAAAGTTGTTTTTCCAACAACGATTAAAGAAGTTCAAGAGTCAATTAGATTATCTAATCTGGATATTGTTCCAAGGGGTGCTGGAAGTGGGCTTGTTGGCGGGGTTGTTCCAAGAGATTCCCTGATTGTAGATATGAGCAAAATGAATAATGTTTTAGAGTTTAATTCTGGAAGAAGACTTGTAAAAGTAGAAGCTGGAATTACACTTCGCGAACTTAATGAAAAATTAAATGCAAGAGGGTTTGAATTTCCTATTGATGTTTCTAATGAAGGAATTTCAACAATTGGTGGAATGATTGCGACAAATGCAACTGGAGACAGAAGCATGAAGTATGGTGCAATGAAAGACTGGGTTGAAGAAACTGAATTTGTTAATGGAAAAGGAGAAGTTATTAGAACTAGTAAGGCAGACCTTGGAGATGTTTGCGGGATGGAGGGAATTACTGGAATTATTGTCTCTGCTAAACTTAGAATCGCTCCAATGATTAAAAGAACTGCTTCTATATTTCAGACAGACAATCTAGATGAATTATTATCTGTTGCAAGAAGACTTAAACAAGAAAGGGAAGTTGTTAAATTAAAGTTTTTTTCTAGATATACTTCAAAATTACTGGGATTACCTGAAAAATATAATTTGATTATAGAGTTTGATTCAGACAGAGGTAAGATAACTGGCAGCGAATATGAAAAGCTATTCCAAAAAGAAAGGAGAGTTTATTATAATCTTGCATCTGAAGGATATTATTTAAGGGAAGACCCTAAATTCTTTTTTGATAAAATAAAAGAGTTTATATTATTCCTTGAAGAAATGAATATTCCTTATTTTGGCCATCTTGGTAGTGGGGTAATTCATCCATTTTTTAAAGATAGTGAACGAATGAGCCGAGATAGAGTAAGAGATTTTATTAAAAAATCACAGGGTAAACTTGGAAAATATGGGATTGGGGTAATGAGGAGAAATTTTTTAGATAATTTTGAAATAACTTTAATTCAAAGAGTTAAACTTAGACATGATCCCAATGGAAAATTAAACAAGGGAAAAGTAATTGATGAGATTTCTTCTGCAAAAAGATATGGGATGACTCCTGGTGTTGCCGAAAAAATAAGTGAAATAAAACCTAGTGCTGGAGAGGAGAGAAGTGCTAATTTGTTAATAGAATCTATGAAAACTGAAGAATCTCCTGATCTGAAGATGGAAGAGTTTATCAAGGAAGTTTCAAAAGAAGATGAAAAAATTATTGAGAATCTACAAGAAGTAAAAAAAGTGGAAGGATTTGGAAGAGATATAACTTCTGAGAGAGAAGAAATAAAAGAAAGACTTAAGGATTATAAGGAAACTTTTGAATCTGAACTTCCTGAAGAAAAAAGAAAATTAATAGAATCTTTTGCAAGAACTATCCCCAGAGAAATTGTTAAAACCGAGTCATTGCTTTCTCCTGTTCAAAAAAGTCCTGAAAAAATAATGGAAGATGAAAGGATAAAAATGAAAGAAAAAGCAGCTGTTGATTATAAACTCATAAATAGTATTATGAATAATCAGGTTAAAAGGTCTGACTCTTCAAATACTCCAAGTAGTTCTGGTTCTATTAACTCACCTGCAAATAAATTTGTCAATCGTGGAGAAGTTAGTGTTAATGATAATTTAGATAGATTTGTTAAAAAATCTGATAGTGGTTCAAATGTAAAAACTGGTTCAAATGATAAGGACATAATAAGTAAGATAATGACTAATAGATTTGGAAAAGGATTTGGAACTAATAGTTCTGAAAATAAATCAGAGGAAAAGAAATGATTTCAAAAACTTTTATTGTTTTTGAAAATCCTGAAAATTTCTTTAGAGAAATTTTCAGTCTGTTCACTTTAGGAGGTAAAGTTTCACATGGTAATTGAATCAGATAATGCAAGAGAAGAAATAAAAGAAATTGTTGAGGGATGTATAAAGTGTGGTTTATGTAAGTCTTTATGTCCGGTCCTTAGAGTTTTAAAAGAAGAACAATATTCTCCAAGGGGAAAAGCAATGATTCTTGATAGTGGTAGTTATGAAAAAATAGTTTATGACTGTACATTATGTAAGGCTTGTGAAAATCAGTGTCCAGCTAATATAAGAATTTGTGATGCAATAATTAAGGCAAGAGGGGTTTTAGTAAGACAGAAGAAAGAGATTTTAGCAAACAAAGAAATGATAAAAAATCTAGAAAAAACTGGAAATGTTTATGGAACAAAGTTAGATAAGGAATAAATTAAATTCGATAAGTTTTTAAGTCAATTTTTTATTTGCTTTTTATGAGAATTGCATTAATCCATGAAAATTCTGAATATAGAAGGCAATTTGCACTAAACTATCTTGGAAAACATGAAATTAGTTTGTTTAGTTCTAAACTTTACACTGAAGAAATTATTGCAAATATAAGCAATAGTGGAGGGGTTGACTTAGCGATTGTTAGTATAGATGAAAATAATCCCTTAGCCTTTGATTATTTGAAAGCTATTCGAAAGGCTTATAGAAGAACAACTCTTGTTGCAACTCAGTCTAGCCTAGATAATTCTCAGAGTTCATTTGAGGCAGGTTCTATTGCAAATACTCTAGTTGATGATGAAGATGTCTTAAATGGATTTGAGGCTCTTGAAAGTCTTGTCTAGAAATCTATTTTTTAAATAATCTATAATAATTTTAGTTTAGAATTATTCTTTCATTTCAATCTTTATTGTAACGTCTCTTGGAACATAAAGCCTCATAACTGCATGAAGAACTCTATCATCAGAAGGGATATCAATAACTCTTGAATGGATTCTCATTTCAAAATTATCAAAAGTAGCAGTTCCATCACCACAAGGTGATTTTCTAGTTGTTATCTTAAGCTTTTTAGTTGGCAGAGGAATTGGGCCTGAAATAGGAATGCCTGCTTTGCTAGCTATCTCTTTAATTTGATCGCAGATTTTATTTAACTCTTCAATCTTCATACTTCTTAATTTTATTCTTACTTTTGATACCATATTTGCTTAAGAATGATATTACTTCATTCTTGATAAAATATTATTACTAAAATACGTTTAAAAAGCTTGCTATTGCAGTTTTTTGGTTAATTATTTAAAATCTGACCTAATAATAAATGTTATGGGGCTTATCGTGAGGTTATTTGTGTTTTTATTTATAATCCTAATCTTAGGTTCTTTTTCTTTTTTTCTGCCAAACATTACTGGGAGACTTAGTTCATTTTCTAATAATTATGAAAAACTTATTATAACGGAGCAGGGTTTTGTTAGTAGGGTTGTTGATGGAGATACAATTCATGTAATTATTAATGGGAAAGATGAAACTATACGTTTTCTCGGAGTAAATACTCCTGAAAAGAAAAAAGATTATTATCAGGAAGCAAAAGATTTCTTGATAAATGAGATTGAAAATAAAAGTGTTGAATTAATTAGTGATAGTTCAGACAAAGACAGATATGGGAGAAAACTAAGATATGTTTTTTATCGTGATCGGCTAATTAATGTAGAACTTGTTGAGAATGGTTTTGCAACAACATTCATGCTTGATGATTTAAAGTATAAAAATAAGTTTACTCTTGGAGAGAATTTTGCAAGAGCAAGTGAAACAGGCCTATGGGAAAAAAGTCTGGATAAATGTGCATTTTGTATAAATCTTGTAGAGTTAGAGCCTGATATTGATTATTTTATTATTAAGAATGATTGCGAATTTAAATGTGATTTAAGCAACTGGGAAGTTAAAGATGATGCAAATCATTTTTTTAAATTACAATCTATGAATAGTTTAGAAGTTCAAAAGTATGATTCTTTGAAAATATTCAAGTCCGAAGTATGGAATGATAATCATGACCGATTTTTTATGAGGGACTCAAATGGAAAACTTGTTATTTTTTATGAATACTAGTTTAAAATTAAGAATTATTTAGAAACTGTAAGATCCTGATAATCTGTATAGACTCTGCTAAATACAATTTCAAGCCCTAGTTTTTTTAAGTCTTTTAACAAAAAAGGCATCAGTTCTTTTTTATTAATTTTTTCCAGGTAATCATAAACATCCATAAACCACATTTCTTTGTTCTCAAGATCTGCTTTTGTTAAAATCTTATCTAGAATTTCTTCATAGGAACTGTTATAATTATTTTGAATTGTTTTCATTTGGTGAATTTTTATCCTGTACTTAGAACTCTTTTAATGCTGAAAAATAATAGTATTACTTGTATGCTTGTTTTTGTACAAATGTATATATGTTAAACTAGTATAAATAGTTTATGAAGAAGAAGTATAATCTTTCAATGGGAATTTTTCTTAATATTCTCTATATGGTTTTTCAATATAATAGCTTATTGGGATAAGCATTCCGATTATAAAGACTAACCATCCGATAAAACTTAAGGCAATTAAGATTATACTTTGAAAAAGAACTGAAACGGTTAGGAGCCCTGCCCATGAAGTTATTCCAATTATAAATAGCATAACCCAAGTTATTTTTTCTTTTCTCTTCATGATAAAATCTGAAAGATATGAGATGGTTATTCCATTTGATATTAAAAGAATCCCTGTTAATATGTTAAATAAATAAAATAAATATGAAACATCCCAATTATACTTTAAGAAAAATCCCCAGAGTTTTGTTGTAGAACTAAAAGCATATCTCATATTTAAATCAATAAAAAAAATGAAGAATATCCCTAAGACTATCATATAAACTCCTGTATAAAATGTTATTTTTGCGCCTTGCTTTACTCTTTGAATGTTCATGATTTTCTCCTTAATTTTTAAAGATACCTGTATTTAAAAGAATTTGTGAGAATGAACTAATAGTTTGGTTTTATACCTTAGACCTTTTTATTACCTTATATAGGTCGTCACCTTTTCTACAAAATGGAATTTTAATCCCCACTAAGTCTGCTTTTTTTGCTTCTTTAATTGATTTATGTTCAATTTCCAGGGTTTCTACTTTTGATTTTACGACTCCGGTTGTTTTTCCAAGAACTATTATTTCATCTCCAATTTTTAGATTTCCTGAACTTATTTTCAATAGACCTACATTTATCTTAGGATAGTAATGAAGGATTTTTCCAACAAATGCCTTGGTTTGTGTTGCAGAAGAATTTTCGGTTTTTGAAAAATCATCTGATGTTGGAGACTTAATAAAAAATCCTGGTGAAAAACCTTTATTATATGCTTTTTTTAGTTCATCTAAGCTATCTTGAATTTCTTGTTTGTTTAGTTTTTTATCTAGTGCTTTTTTATATGTCCTTACAACAGTGTCTACATATTCAGGTTCTCTGTTTCTTCCTTCAATTTTAAATGCAACTGCTCCTGAACTTTTTAATTTCTCAAAAAAAGGTAGTGTGCAAAGGTCTTTTGCAGATAAAATATAATTGTTGCCCACCTTTATCTCGTTTCCTTCATCATCTTTTACAGTATAGGCTCTTCTGCAAGGATGAATACATCTGCCCCGGTTAGCAGACTCATTAAAAAGGAATTGGGAAGTAAAACATCTTCCGGATTCTGAAACACACATTGCACCGTGAATAAATATTTCAACAGGGATAATTTTAGAGATCTTTTTAATTTGTTTAATATTTAATTCTCTGGCAAGAACAAGCCTCTCTGCCCCTAGTTTTTTATAGAATTCTGCGGTTTTAGAATTTGAAATTGAACATTGAGTTGAAACATGAAATGGTAGTTTATGTTTCTTACATAAAAGCATTACAGAGATATCAGAACAAATAACTGCATCTACATAAGGTTTTACTTTTTTAATCACTTTTTCAACAGAAGTTAGTTCGTTATCATAAATAATTGTATTTAATGTAAGATATTTTTTTACTTTTTTACTTTTACATAAGTTTTTTATTTTTGGAAGATCAGAAAATTTAAAATTTTTAGCTCTTGCTCTCATGTTAAAATTACTTAGACCAAAATATACTGCATTAGCTCCTGCATTTATAGCTGCAACCAAGCATTCAAAATCTCCTGCTGGAGCTAGAAGTTCGAATTGTTGTTTTTTAAAAGATTTCATAAATATGGATAAATGAAAAAGGTTATTAAATCTAATGTCTGGCTTCTTCTACATGCCATATTCTTGAAATGTATTCTCTTTGTAATTTAAATGGTTCAGGTATCACTCTTCCACAAAGTGTCTTGCCTTGATATTCAGGACCAAACATACAGACTTTAACATAGTCATCTCTTGGGTCTAAATTTCTATTACTTATTTCCACTATTGTTGCCTGAAAAATAATACTAGTTAAAGTTCCAGGGTCTTTGTAATCAAATCCTGCCCAGTGTCTTGGTCCAAAATCATCTAATACTTTCGGCTCTACCATGTTTTTAACAAGATATTGTTATTTTTAATTATTACTGTATAGGAAGATTATCATTAAAAAACTATTTAAGGCGAGATTTGATGGATTTATTAGATAAACCAAGTAAAGACTAAGCTCAAAAACAAATGCAACAATTTATTAGAAGAAGGCAACCAAGAAATACTAATATAGAACCTTATTGGGACTTAATTAAACGAATTATTCATGAGTCAGATGTAGTTCTCGAAATACTTGATGCAAGACTCCTTGAACTTTCTAGAAACGCTACTGTTGAAGAACTTATTAAAACTGAGGGAAGACCTATGATATTTGTAGTTAATAAGAGTGATTTAGTTGATAAAGAAAGTTTAAGAAATCAAATTGCAGAACTTGAAGAAAAAGCTCCTGTTATTTTTGTTTCATATAAAAATCGAATGTCTTATAAAATTCTTTTGTCTCATATAAAAAAATTATTTAAAGAACATGGAAAAAGGGAAACTACTGAAAGAAAAGTTGGAGATCCAAAGTTAAGGTTTAGGGAGGCAGAAGCAGATATTGTTGTGGGGGTTCTTGGGTATCCTAATGTTGGTAAGTCTTCGGTTATTAACGGCCTTGCTCATAAGAAAAAAGTTAAAGTAAGTAAAAAGGCAGGAACAACTCATGGAATTCATTGGGTAAGACTCGATGAAGAAATTAAATTAATTGATAGCCCCGGAGTTATTCCTCTTGGACGAGAAGATGAAGTCAGATATGGTTTAATAGGAGCTCGAGATAATGAGAGTTTAAGACATCCGGATGTTGTTGCTGATGCAATTATTAAACTTTTTATGAAGAATAATAAAAAAGTTTTTGAAGACTATTATGATATTAAAATTAGTGATGAAGACATTAAGGAAGATAATTCTTATAATGTCTTACTCAGAGTTGCAGAGAAAAAAAGATATTTGATTAAAGGTGGGGAACTTGATGAAAACCGAGCTTCCACAGATATAATCCGAGTTTGGCAAGACGGAAAGTTAAGGTTATAATAAATATTATCTTCAAAAGAGGATTTATAAATTCTTTTTGAATTGCTTTATCATGAAATTACAATCAATTCTTGAAGGACTTGTATTATCTGCTCCCCTTGTTTTTTTAGGTGCAGATTTTAATTCAAGTACTTCCAATTCTGTTCCAAAAATTAATAATGTTTCTACATCTACTAAAGATTACCAGAATGATTCTTTAAACAGATTTAAATTTTTTGTGGGTTCTACTATTGTTGAAGGTCTATTTTTGTACATGGGCTATCAGGCAATTAGAAAATCCTTGGAATATAGGAAATAGAATAATAATCTTTATATAATGAAGAAATTATAATTATCTTATGAAAAATGGTGTAAAAAAGACTGTAAAATCTGATTCAAGTAAGAAAACTAAATCTGTTAAATTTATCAAACCCGATAAATTAAATAAATTTGAAAAGTTTGACAAAGCTGAAAAAGAAATAAAAGAGGCAGAGGATGCAGTCATGAAATTAGGTACTGAACTAAATGAAGAGTGTGAAGCAAAAGTTCTTATTACTAAGGCTGCGAGAGATCTTGAAAAAGCAGAAGCTGAAATTGAAGAAGCTGATGAGCACAGTTTTTAAATTGTAATTTATAAGGGTATAAATTCGATAAGTTTTTTAATAAAGTAAATTTGATGAAAAGTAATTTTTATTATATTATAATAAATCTAAAATTAATATCTACTACGACTAGGTCTTGAATTTCTTCTGTCTGGACCTCTTCTATTGTCTACATGACCATCTCTTGTTGAACGATAGGATGAATCTCCTGAATTATTAGTTCTACTGTCTCTTCTGCCACCATAGCCTCTACTTTCGCTTCTTGTACTATCTGAGCTATTTCTAGAACCATAACTTCTTCCACCTTCCCTTGGTCTACCTCTAGGGCCTGAACTATTATTGTTTCTTCCACCCATGCCTCTTCCTTCATAGCCTGACCTGTAACTTCTTTCAGTTCTTCTTTCAGGCATCCACTTTATTCTGATTCTTTCAAGATTTGCAGGTGGCTCTAATCTTTCTATTTTTATTTCATCATTTCTAAGAACACATCTGAAATTTTCATAGTCTCTGCTTGCAACAATATTAATTACTTTTCCTTCTTTTCCAGCTCTTGCAGTTCTTCCTATTCTATGAACATATTCTTTACTATCTGCTGGAATATCATAATTGTAAACATGACTTACTCCTTTTATATCAAGGCCTCTTGCTGCAATATCTGTGCAGATTAAAACTTGAATTTTTTTACCATGGAATTTTTCCATTATTTTGTTTCTTTTTTCCTGAGAAAATCCTCCATGAATTGGTAAAGCATCAATACCATTTGCAGCTAGATTATTTGCAACAAAGTCAACATTTCTTCTTGTATTGCAGAAAACCATGACTAGTTTTGCATTTTCATTTTGAAGTAAAGTAACAAGTAAGGAGTATTTTAAATTGTCTTCAATATCATAATACACTTGAGTTAATTTTGACGGATCAACATATTGTTCTGCTGAAATTTCTACAGGGTCTTTCATAAATTTGTTTGCAAGTTTTGTAATATCTTGTGAAATCGTAGCTGAAAATAATAATGTTTGTCTTTTTGTTGGACATTCTCCAATTATTTTTTCAACATCCTCTCTAAATCCCATATCTAGCATTCTATCTGCTTCATCTAGGACAAGGATTTTAAGTCTTGAAAGGTCAATTGTTTCTCTTTCCATATGATCAAGTATTCTTCCAGGAGTTCCTACTATAACTTCTGCACTTTCCATATCTTCTATTTGAGGGTTAATTGAAACTCCGCCATAAACCGGAACAATGTTTAAAGGGTCATGTTTTGCAAATCTTTTTAATGCTTTTGCTATTTGTTCTGCAAGTTCCCTAGTTGGAGTTAAAACTAATGCTTGAATTCCAAAATCTTTTTTACAGTTTTGAATAATTGCTGAACCAAATGCGAGTGTTTTTCCAGAACCTGTTGAAGCGCCGGCTATAACATCTTTTCCAGCTATAACTAGTGGAATTGTTTTTTCCTGTATTTCACTAGGTGTTTCAAATTCATGTTCTTTTAAGGATCTTAAGATTTGTTCTGAGAGTCCTAGTTTTCTAAATTTTTCCATATTTGTTTCTCTATTTAAATAAAATTCATCAAACTCTATAGGAGTTTTTTATAACAGATTAATCCTGTTTTATAATAAGCGAAGAAATAGTCTCGGCGAGGACAAAAATATAATTCTTGTTTGTCAAGCAATTTCTTCTGACATATCTTAATAAATTTTAATATTTATATGTTTGAATGATTATGATGGTTTATAAATGTATCTGGAAATTTTATTTTTTATTTGATTTTGTCTGAACTGGTTTACTAGAATTATTGGTATTAGCAGGTCCATATTTATTATTAGTGTGCGGTCTTTGAGCGTTTTTACCTGAGTAGCTTGGAACAAAAGGCAGATTAAATGGATTAGTGAAAGGAGTATTTGGAACAAATGGAGAAAGAGGAAAATTATATCTTCCATTAGATTGTTGTGATTGTCTAGTCGGATTATTTGGGACAACCTGTGAAGGTTGCATAGTTAAATCTTCTTGGTCTGATTTTAGATAGTCTACTATCTTTCCACTTTTTGTCTGAAATTGAAGTTCTACTTTTCTTTTATTTTTATCAGGATGGTAAACTCTGCATTTGTCACAGAAAATAATTGGATAAAGTACTCTTTCTGGTTGTTCTGTATCAATTATTTTTATAATTGTCCCATTAGGTCTTGTAATAGGAGTTATTTTGGCATCTGCATAGCCAGGGTTTGCAAAAACTAAAGCACCTGCTGCAATTAATGCACCAAAAGTATTTGTTATTGTTTCAAGTTTCATAATATCCTTAGGTATAACTACTATATAAATCTTTTGTTTTTGTAACTGGCCAGTAGTTATAATACTTGACAATTTTATTAATCAAACATTAGGAATAAAAAAGAATTAATTAGCGGATACTTGCTTTGATTATTTTTATTTCTTTTATTGGTCTATCACTTGCGTCAGTATTCGTCTTTCCGATTTTATCAACAATATCAATTCCTTCAACAACTTTTCCAAATGCAGGATGTTTTGTATCCAGGAAATTATTGTTGACTAAATTTATGAAGAATTGACTTGAACCAGTATTAGGGCCTGCATTTGCCATAGATATTGTATATTTGTCATTAGAGTTTTTTGGTTTATGAGTAAATTCATCTTTGATATTTGGAATTCTTGAATCTCCATATCCTGTTCCAGTAGGGTCTCCGCCCTGAATCATAAATCCATCAATTATTCTATGAAATATAACTCCATTATAAACTCCTTCTGAGACTAGATTCTTAAAATTTCCAGTTGTAATTGGCATATCGTCGTATAATTCTATTACAATATTTCCTTCTGTTGTTTCCAAAAGAACCTGAGTATTTTTTGATTGCATTATTATATTTCCTGTTATTTTATTATAACTATAGTAAGTTCCTACTGCTGCAAGAATAAATATCCCTATTATTATAAAGCTTACTAATTTCTTTTCCATATCCTTATTTAAAAAATTAAGGTATTTAAATTTTAGTAATATTTATAACAAGTTATTTAAAACAGTTTAAACAAGATATGATTATGGTGAAAAAGTCATATAAATATACTAAAGGGATAAATTTAGGTGTAATCTTGGTAATATTTCTTATTATAATAGGAGTTCTTTATTTTAGTTATAATAAATTTAATAAAAAGGATACTCTTCTTAATAACAGTCATGCTCCCAGTGTTATTATGCCTGCTGTTAACTATAGTTATATTGACATTTCAATTGTAGATGCTAAGAAATTAATTGAAAAAAACTTAAATAATTCTGATTTTTTAATTATGGATGTTTCTTTAAATTATAATGAAGGGCATATTGTTGATGCGATTAATTATCCTATTCAAGATGGTAGTCTTGACAATGTAATTAATATGCTTGATAAAAACAAGATTTATTTAATCTATGGAAGAAATGAGATTGATTCATTAAATGCTGCTAAAAAACTTGCTGCAAGTCATTTTGAGGTTTATCGTTTGAAAGGCAATTATGGTGCTTGGGTTGACCAGGGCTATGGAACAGAGAATTCTTATTAACGTAAATAAAGTTATTATATTATAACGGTAAATATTATTTTAGATTTGATAATTTGAGCATAAATTTGCAATGTTTAATTGAGTAAACTAACTAATTATCTTAAAAATTCGTAAAATTTCAAAAGGGTAAGATTTTTAAGGGCTGTTTTTGTTATATTTTTAACAGAGTTTTGTATATCTTAAAATAATGGAAAAACAAACTATCGATTGGAAAAAATATAAGAGTGGTCTATTTGTTGTTATCGTACTTGGAATTGTTTATAATCCTTTAACTAAAAAAGTTCTTATTGGGAGAAGAGTTCGAGATCCGCATATAAAAGAACTTACTTGGGCTTTTCCCGGAGGAAAGCCAGAATATGGGGAGGATTTGGAAAAAGCTGTAAAACGAGAAATAATGGAAGAGACAAATCTTGATGTTGAAAGCTTAGGTACTATTTTTGCTAAAACTTACCCTGAAAAGATGGAGCTTCTTTCAATTTATTATCTTTGTGAGGTTAAAGAAGGAGAAGAAAAAGCAGGAGATGATTTTGTTGAACTTAAATGGGTAAAACCAACTGAACTTGAAAAATATTTTAAGACTTCTTTTCATCCTAAGCTTAAAGAATATATACTTAATTTGAGTTAGAAATTTGTTTTTAAAAATACATTTTATGACGCTGCATACAATTTAATCTAGATACTCTAATATATACTTTTAATAATAGTATTATTTATAAATCATTTTTGTCACTTAAAAGTTATTACTAATTAATTAGGGGTGAGGGAATTTAAAGAAATGAGCACCTCAAATAATTTAAAAGTAAAAAAACATTATCTAATTGCATTAACTATAACATTTTTAGTCTGTATATTTTTACTTGGTTGTGTAAACTGTGTAAGTGCCGCGCAGAATTCTAATAATCCTAGCCCATATCAATGTGGTGGAGCTGATTGGAATATTGGACTTCCTGATAATATTGTTTGCACTGGAAGTGTTACAACTATTGGTGCACTTGAAGAAGATTCTAAGGCTACTCAAGTTACAGGAAATACTAATCGTTTAAGGCCTGATCTTATTACAATGAATAAATTCTGTCAAGGTTATACTGGACAAGCTTCATCTTATGCTACTTATGGAAGAGTGCATAATTATTGTAATTTTTGTGATCAAAGACTTGCTTGGTTTGAAAACAATCAATGGAATTCTAATTCAGTTTGTGCCCCTACTCTTAATGTTCAACTTGTTAGATGTGCTACTGGATGTAAACTTAATGTTGTATGTTCATCAAATTCTGAATGTGACGATTCTAATGCTTATACTTATGACCAATGTTTAAGTCCTGGAACAGCAGCAAGTTCCTGCAGTCATAGTAAAATAACTTGCCTTAGCAATAATGATTGCGGTACTACTGGATTTTTTGGAAATGAATTTTGTCAAAGCAACGATGTCTTTAAATTTTACAGAGAATCTACATGTAAAAATGCTGGAACAACTTCTAGTTCATGCGCGGTTCTTGAAACCCCTCAATTTTTAATTGAATGTGGAAGTGGTGCTTGTGGAAATTATGGGCTTAATTATTGTAAAAGCAATAATGTTTATCATTCAAGATTATGTAATAATAAGGGATGTAATTCAGGAGCTTGTTATACTAATTATACTACTGATGAGGCTGTTGTCCAAACTTGTAATTATGGATGTGCAAATGGAGTTTGTCTTCCTCAGTGTTCTGAGGATAATCAATGTCTTTCAAATCAAATATGTTCGAATTATAATTGTGTTAATGTTACTTGTAAATCTAATTTAGACTGCGATGACTCAAAAGCAAATACTGTTGACACATGTAATAATCCTGGAACTGCTCAAAGTTCATGTTCTCATGATAGTATTAGATGTAATAGGGATTCTGATTGTGGAACTAATGGTTACTTAAATGGATTGTTCTGTCAAAATAATAATGTATTTCAAAACTTTGTAACTTATACATGTAATAGTCCTGGAACTGCTCTAAGTACTTGTACAAATTCAACTAGCGGTCAATTAAAGTTAAACTGCGCTGGAAAATCTTGTTCTAATGGTCAATGTTTGGATATAATTTGTAATAGTAATAGTGATTGTAATGATAACAACTCTAGCACTATTGACACATGTAATAATCCTGGAACTGCTCAAAGTTCATGTTCTCATCAAACTATAACTTGTAATAGTAATAGTGATTGTAATGATAACAACTCTAGCACTATTGACACATGTAATAATCCTGGAACTGCTCAAAGTTCATGTTCTCATTCTGCTTTTACTTGTTCTAGTAATACAAATTGTGGAATTAACGGTTATTTAAATCAATTATTTTGTAAAGCTAATGGGGTATTTGATAAATACATAACTTATACTTGTAATAATCCTGGAACTTTAAATTCATCTTGTTCTAATTCAACTGAAGAAAAATCTATTAAAACTTGTGATCTTGGATGTGCTAATGGTCAATGTTTAACAGCTTGTATTCTTGATGATGATTGTCATACAGATTATAGTGAAAAAATCTGTGCAAGCAAGAATATTTATCTTGATTCTCATGACTTTTCATGTATTCAAGGAACCTGTGTTGATGATGTAAGTTCAGAACTTGTTACAAAGTGTAAACATAGTTGTGATAATGGAAAATGTACTAATGAAGAAGAAGGTAACGGCGGATATCCCATTGAAGAAGATAATCCTGAAACTGTTCTTATTACAGATGGAGACTCAGGTGTTTATTTAGGATCAATATCAAATTATACTAATATTAATAAAACAACTCAGAAAATAAATGTTACAGCTTCTAAAACAAGTACAACAAATAATTTTTGGTTACTTTTATTTATAGCACTTATAATAATTATGATTATAATTATTCTGGTTATTATATTCAGTTTATAATTATTCTTAGAACTATATAAATAATTAAGGAGTTATTGCATTAACCGGACAAGAGTCTGCTGCTTCTTTTACACAAGGTATTTTGGACTTTTCCTGGCCCTTTTTTACAAGGGATTTTCCGTTTTTTATTTCGAAAACTTCTTCACATATTGAAGCGCAAGCTCCACAACCTATACATTTGTTTTTGTCTACTTTCACCATTTTTTATTTTCCTCCTTATCTTGTTTTTAATTAGCATCCAGAATATTTAAATAATTCTGAAATTGAAATATCACGATCAATCTTTTTTGTGTTTATAATCCAGGTTGGAAATGAATTTATATTCTGACTCAAACAAAATTGATTATCCTCAAGGCAATTAAAGACGTTTATATAATGTAATTCTTCTTCCCATTGTAACTCACTTAAACTTTTTTCTAAGTTATTTGAATCTAGGTATAAAGTTATGTTTTGCTTGCTTAGACAATCATGAAACTCATTTTTTGAATAACCTTCAAATACCACTTTACCTGTTGTTTTAGTTATAATATCTGAAGCAAAATACAGAATTAAGATTAATAATATTAAAATTGACGCGGTTAACAATATTTTTTTTATCACTCCCATTGTTTATCAAATCCGCCTTTATTTTTAAATCTTTTGCAGTTATAAAAATAATTTATTTAAGAACAATCCAAATAGCCAGTCCTTTCTATTTTGTAACCTGTAACTCCTTCAAGTATATCATTACATTGATTTGTTAGGTTAGTTTGAAGATTAACCATACTACATAGATAATCACGATCTTCTTTGTAATAACTTGCATTATCTGCCAAGTAAAAATAAGTTACACTTGCTCCAATTAAGATCCCTAGTAAAATTAGTCCGAGATAGGTTTTCCAGCTAGATTTTCTCTTTTTTTCCATCTAATATTGATAAATAAAAACTGGTTTAAATATATATCGCTTACTTTTTATACTTAACAAAAATTCTCTATAAATTAATAAATTCCATTAAGTACATAAACTTTAAATAGATAAATGATGTTTTTAACTTATGGTTATAAAAAAGAAGGTGGACTTTGCTGAAACTGGATATATAAAGTGGTTTTCTGAACTTAGTAATCAGGATGTTTCTATTGCAGGTGGAAAAGGTGCAAGTCTTGCTGAAATGTATAATTCTAAATTTCCTGTTCCACAGGGATTTGTGGTAACAGTTCAAGCATTTGATTATTTTCTGACAAAGCAGGGAATCAAGGAAAAGATTAATGAAATTATCAAAAAAGTAGATTTTGAAAATATTGATCAGTTAAATAAGGTTTCAAGAGAAGTAAGGGATTTAATTGAACACCAAAAACTTCCTGAAGAGCTTGAGGCTGAAATTCTTGAATCTTATCATATTCTTAGTTCTGAAAAATTAGAGTCTTCAATGGGAGTTTCACAAGATGCTCTTAATATTTTAAAACATTCTTATGAGCCTGCTTTTGTTTCTGTTAGAAGTTCTGCTACTACTGAAGATCTTGCTGGTGCTAGTTTTGCAGGACAACAGGAATCTTTTTTAAATGTTAAAGGGGACAGGGCTTTAATTATAAAGATTAAAGAATGTTTTTCTTCGCTTTATACTCCCAGAGCAATTTATTATAGAAATAAACAGGGCTTTTCTGAAGTTGAGAGTTTACTTGCAGCAGTTGTTCAAAAGATGGTTGATTCACAAAAATCAGGGGTAATGTTTTCTAGAAATCCAGTTGGAGATTCTGAAGAAATTGTTATTGAAGCAGTTTTTGGACTTGGTGAAGGAATTGTTTCAGGTCAGATAAAACCAGATCATTTTGTAATTTCAAGGGACCTTGAAATCAAAAGTGCAGAGATCTTTGAAAAGAAAATTGCGATTGTTAGAACTGGTTCTGGAGAGAATGCTTTGGTTAAATTAAGTCCTGAAAAAAGTAAATCCCAGACCCTAACTAATTCTGAGATTACTCAGCTTGCTAATTATGGACTTAAACTTGAAGAGCATTATAAAAAAGCTCAGGATATTGAGTTTGCAATTGATAATGACAAAATTTATCTTGTGCAATCCAGACCAATAACAACCTTAAATAAAGAAAGAAAAGCAGGAAGCAGCATTACTGGAACTCCTGTTCTTTTGGGAATGGGTGCTTCTCCAGGCGTTAGTGTTGGAACTGTTAGAATAATTAATCATATGGCAGATCTTGCTCGCATAAAGAAAGGAGATGTTCTAGTTACTCAAATGACAAATCCTGATATGGTTGTTGCAATGGAAAAATCTGTTGCAATTGTTACAGATGAAGGCGGAATAACTAGTCATGCTTCAATTGTTTCAAGAGAAATGGGAATTCCCTGTGTTGTTGGAACTAATAATGCTACAACTATTTTAAAAGAGGGAGAAAAAATTACTGTCGATGGGACAAATGGGAAAGTGTTTGAAGGAGAAGTTTCAAAAACCCAACTTGTTGAAGTAAAACCTGCGCTTCCAACAAGTAGAATCAAGATTAAAGTCATTTTAGATCTTCCAGATTATGCCTCAAGGGCTGCAAAATCTGGAATTAAAGCTGTTGGGCTTCTCAGGCTTGAAGGGATTATTTCAAGTTCTGGAAAACATCCGCTATTATATGAACATGAAAACAGTCTAAATGAATATACTGAATTATTGAGGATTGGCATGGAAAAAATTGAAGATTATTTTGATAATATTTGGATAAGAACTAGTGATATAAGAACTGATGAATTTGATTTACTAAATGGTGCTCCGCAAAAAGAATTAAATCCTATGCTTGGACTCCATGGAATCAGATTTAGTTTAAAGCATCCTAAAATTTTTGAAGCAGAGTTACTTGCAATAAAACAACTTGCTGAAAAACATCCTAAAAAAAAGTTTGGGGTAATGTTCCCTCAAATTATTTCTGTTGAAGAAGTAATCGCTGCAAAAAAGTATTTTGACAAGTATAAACTTGATAATATGGATTTTGGAGTAATGATTGAAACTCCTGCTGCTGTTCAGGTAATAGATGAAATTTGCGAAACCGGAATACAGTTTATTTCTTTTGGAACAAATGACTTAACTCAATTTACTCTTGCGGTTGACCGTGGTAATCAAGATGCCCAATATCTTTATAATGAATTTCATCCAGCTATTTTTTCACAAATAAAAAGAGTTATTGGGGCTTGTAGAAGACACAAGGTTGAAACAAGTATTTGCGGTCAGGCTGGAAGTAAAAAAGAAATGGTTGAGTTTTTATTTAGAAAAGGCATTAATTCAGTTTCAGTTAATGCCGATGTTGCTTATGATGTTTCAGTTCTTATTACAAATCTTGAAAAAGAATTCGAGGAAAGTAAATCAGCAAGTAATAATTCTTCTAACAATCCACCTAATAAACAAGTTATATTGGAAGATAAAACCTCTCCTATGCCCGATATAGTTGATAGCAATAGAGTTAACTTAAATGATTTTAAAATTGATAAAGAAAAAGGAGAGAGTTTAATTGAGCCTATTGATAATCTTGAGAATATTAAAAAAGATGGGTGGGAAAAAGAACAAGAAGTTGAAGAAGAACAGAATAAAAAACTCCAAGAAATGGGGCAGGCAGAAGATAACATAGAATCCGAAGTCTATGAAATTGATTAGCCAGAATTATTAAAATAAATTTATTTAATTAAACTATGCCACAAGCAGCAGCACATATATTAATTCCTTTGATTTTTATCTCTCTTTTTAGAGATTATCTTATTCGTAAAAATAAAAAATGGAAAAAACAATTTCCATTTCATTATGTTTTAATTGCAGGAATTTCAGGGGTTATTCCAGATATCGATGTTCTTGCATTTTGGGTTTTGAACTTTTTTGGATTTAGTTATCAAGAAGTTCATCGAACGTTTATGCATACTATTTTTATTCCTTTTATTTTTCTTTTTATTGGTATTTTATTTATAAAAAGCAATCATTTAATTGGAAAACATAAATTAAAATTATCAGTTATATTTTTTATTATTTCACTTGGATGTTTTTCTCATTTAATACTTGATTCTATTTTTCAAGGTTATATAATGCCACTATATCCATTTTTAGACTATTCAATAGGGCTTAGTCTTTTTAGTTATCTTCCAAAACCTCTTGAAATTATTGCAGCACCCAGTCTTGACTCTGGACTTATAATAATCTGGTTAATTTATATGGAACTTCAGCATAAAATAAGTGATCTTATTTAGAATTAGTATTTATTTGGAGTTGGTCTGTTTCCTTCAAAATATTTTGCGAGGCCTATTTTTGGAGCGACTTTTACTAGAAATGCTAATTTTGCAATATGCTCTATTGTTCCCCAGTAAGAAGTGTGATTTTTCCTTGGAGTTTGTAGGTTTGTAGTTCTTACTGCTTTTTTAAGTGTAGGAATAAAATCTTTTGAGTGGTCTATGTCTGGAAAATCAATTTCTGTCCAGGAACTTCCAAGTTCATGCATGGTATGACCATCTGAACTCGAAAGCGCACCTAATTTATAATTGTCCCATCCAATAGCACTATGGAATCTTCTTGCTCCTGCATTCCCATATAGTGCTTCTCCATTATGGGTTTCTATTGCATCAAAAAGTCCAATAAGTTCGGGGTGAATTTCAAGATAAGGTCCGATTCCTCTAATAAAAAAAGGATGATCTGCAATTTTAATTGCATCAAAGTCTATTGCCTGCTTTATTGTGTCTTCAAGAGTTTGATTTGATTTTATGTGCTTACTGTGACCTAAGCCAAGAGCTAAAAAATGTCCTTGTTTTGTTGGAACTTCCTGAGCTTTAATTACTAAAATTTTTTTATCTGGAATATATATTGCACTCTGGTTTTCTCCAATATATTGCCTATCATAACCTGGAATGGATGTAAAACGTTCATATCTTTTATCATTAAAATTAGTCAATGCAAAAATTCCATATTCTCCAAGCCTTGCTTTTGCAGTATCAATTGCTCTGTTAAAATCTCCTGGCTGAAGGTTGCCTCTTATTCTTAAATGCTCGTGAAGAGATACTTTTGATTTCATTGTTAGCTAGATGCTTGTTTATTTATAAACTTTTTCTGTTACTCCTTTAAAGTTTATACAGAACGAAAGATTTAAATAGTAGCAATCCTTACTACTTTTAAGTAAAATTTGCTCTAGACACAAAACAAAATGAAACAAAAAGTAAGCATTTCAATTGATAGCGAAAAAATAAAATTATTGGAAAAACTGTTACACGACGGTAAATTTAGAAGTAAATCTCATGTTATTGAGTATAGTATAGATAAATTCTTAAAAGAAACAAACGGAGGAATAAGGTAAAATGTCACTTGAAGGATTAATTGGAAAAGAAGAAGTAAAGAAACTTACTGGAAAACCATTTAATATTGATCCTAGAGGTTCTTATGACAGAAAAACTTTTGTAAAAAGTGCAGGTAGCTTATTTGATTTAAACGATGATTACAGAAAATTAAGCGAAAATATCAATAATATGGACGCTTTAAAAGATGTTATTAAAGATGTTATTCCATATGCTGTTGGCGACCCTGGAGAAAATGTAGCTTTATACACTGAAAATCCTCATCTTGCACTTTCACAGGCAGAAGCTTTACTTGGTTCTGCTGAATTTTCAATGGCTCAATTTGTTGAAAATAACAGAGGGTCATTACTTGAGAAACTTGATGCAAAACAATTATATTCTTTATTTGCCCAGACACCTTCTTATGAAACAGGAAAACCTGAATATGACAAAATAAGGGATCTTAAAGATAAAATGCAGCAATTGGGTCAGGCTCAACAAGATGGAAAAGATGTAGGGTCTGTTGTTCAAAAAGAACTTAATGACTTATTAAAAAAAGTTACCCCTGAGCAAAGAGCTTACATTCAAAATAATCCTCATTTAGTGATTCCTTCTCTTCAAAAAGCAATTATTAGCAAGATAGAAGGAGCATTTGGAAAAATTTTCAAAGATGAAAAAGGAGCTTATGATAAAAAAGCAATAATCGATTATTTAACTGCTAATTATCAAGCTGTTGAAGACCAAATGTCTACAGCTTATACTGATGATGATAGAAATGATCTTTGGGATAAGAATCTAAAACCTCTTTACTTAGCACTTGCTAAAACTCTGCAAGGTTCAGAGAAAAAAGCTCAGAAAATGGAAGATAATCCTGAAAAAGAAAACTGGAAATCAGAAGTTAAAGGCAAGGGAATGAGGATTTAAAATGAATCCTTCAGGGATATTGCGTGGATGTTTTTATGCTAATTTAGTTATTGGTGCACTTGCTTTTGCAAATAGCGGGTATAATTTAGTCAAATTTAATAATATCTCTGAAGTTTCTAGATTAAGCATGCAAGATAATGGAGTTTTTAGAAATTATCGAGATAGAAGAGAAATTACTCAAGATATTCGAAATAAGGAACAAAAAATTTCTGCTCAAAAATATTTGAATAGTTTTGATAAATCTAATGCAGTACTTGCAGTATCAGGTTTAGTTGCAATTAGTTCTGGACTTGCATTTTCATCAATGAGAAATAAGTCTAATTAAACTATTTCATTTATCATTTTAATACAGACTTTAAAGAAAGCGTCTGCTTTATTTTGCCATTGGTCGATTATTCTTCCATCTATGTCTTTAATTTCTCCATGAGCTATTTTTTTATGAAGTTCATAGATTTCTTTTATGTCTGCAACATAATTAATTTTTAGGAGGCCTTTATCCACAAAATTTTCTTTTAAGAGCATGGTTATATGTTCGGGACTTGGTGGAAGTATTTTAACTGACATTAAAAGTGCCTGAGCTGATTCAATCATTGCCCAATAACATCCTTCAATCGCACTCATTTCAGCAGTTTTGCTTCTTACTAAGTGGCCTGGAATTCTATTTAGAATAGTATACATTGCTTCAGGGGTTGATTTAATTCTTCCTTCTTGCAATAAAATTTTAATGGGATCAAAAAATCCTGCAAAATCTATTAAAGCTTCTCCATATCTTATGATATTAATAATAACTGGATCTCCCTTTGAAAGATCTTCCCACCAGGTTGTTAATTTAACTGTATTTATATGCAAATCTTGTTTGTAAGGATTTTCCTGAATAATTTTTCCAAGTTCATCTCTATACCACATTATTAGTCTATCATCAAATTTAATTACCGCATCGTCTACAACAAGAATAATATCAATATCAGAATCAGCTGATTCTTCGTGCTTTGCAGTAGAACCGAATAAAATTACTGATTTTATTATTTTATCAAATTTTATATAAACTTTTTCTGCAAAGTCCATTGCAATTTCTCTTTCTGTTTTTAATTGCAGTGTAGGAATATTCTTTGGAACTTTTACAACCTTTGTTTTAGATTTTTTCACCATTTTTATATTATTGTTTCATTATATTAATGAAAAATGTATATTTCATTTAATGCTATTAAATTAATATAATCAATACCTGTTTATTTTTAAACCTGTTGTTTTATTAGTTTAGAGTTAAAGTCATACTTAATTTTATTGATTGGGTGTACCTGAAAATCTGTTTCTATCTCCTGGAATTTCTCCTCCAAGTTCCATTGGAAGATTTTCAAAACCTGCCCCATATAGTCTATGATGAACTGCAGGATTTACTGGACCTAGATTTCCTGAGAAATATGAACCATAATTTCCCATTTGACTCCAAGTGGCTCCAGCCTTCATTGAGTATAATGGGGAATCAAAAGCTTCTATACTTGGCCTAAATGGATTTCCGCCACCTTTTTCTGAAAAATATTGCCACCAATTTCCGGCTTCTATAATTTTTTTACCTTCAAATCCTTTTTGTCCTAATTTTTCCATTATTTCTTTCATAGGAACATTTCCCATTCCCATTGGAAGTTCGGTATGGTCAAGACCAAAATTATCTGAAAGGTGAACATGCTTTACATAAGGAGCTATTATTTCTGATTGTTTAACAATATCTTTTTCAGTATAACCTTTTTTTCTTAGCATATTTATGTGACCAACATCCCAGGTTGCACCTATTAACTTTTCAGCCTGATTTTTTGCTTCAGAGCTCCCTAATTCGCCTTTCATTTTTTCTACAAATGTTTCTCTTGCTTTTTCTATTAATACTTTTAAGTCTTCTGCTCTGCTTAAACCTCCGCCTGCAGGAGGATTTTCAATATTTAGAATTGGAGCAGTATCACCAAATTTTTTAAAACCTTTAACAGCAACATTTGCAAATGTTTCTGCTGATTTTTCAACTACAAAATCCTGAAGAGGTTTCCATATTTGAGGAGTTTTAATTTCCTGAAGAACTTTAACTCCCTTGTCCAGAACTTCAGTAAGAGCTTCTGGATTTTTATCAATACCTTCTTTTATTAGTGGTGAAACTTTTTCTGCATATTCCTTTAATTTTTTCATATCTTCTTTATTATCGCTCTTAATTGCATTTGCATAGGCACTATCAAAAACATTTTTTAAGTTTCTATAAGCGTCTTGAAGATAAATTTGACCGTGAGTAATATCTTTTTGAATACTTTTTAGGTTTTTCTTTGCTTCATCAAATTCTTCTGCATTTACATTATCAAAATTAATTTTCCCTTTCATTAAAGAATTCATGGTATCTCCTGAAATCTTATAGTTTGATTGTATTTTGTCTAGTATGTCTTCTCCATAGGTTACATGTCTGTTAATATCTGAAAGTTGAGAAGTCCAAGTATCTTCATTTAATTTTTTTAATTCATTTGTGGGTCTAAAGTCTCTGGGTTTTCCTGTAAATTCTCCTTCTTTTTTTCCTTCTTCTGGAAAATATCTTTTTGCATACTCTATTGGACCTATTTTTCCAGTTTCTGGATTAATTACCCACATTGCTGTTGTCATTTCTTCTATTTTTTTTGTTTCGGGATTATAGGCTTTTGTTTTTTGAATCATTTCAGGAAGTTGTGCGGTTGAATGAACAGTTACTGAAATATTTCCCTTAGGATCAATTCTATGGCTTCTTAATAATGCTGAAGTTAATTCTAATTCTGCACCTAGTCTGTTTGATTCTTCCCATCCGCCCTTTTCTCCTATTCCTGAAGCCTCTACTATTGGTGCATGAACTGAAGCACTAACTCCTGTTAATTTTCCCAGCCTTCTCATTTCATCCAGGTGCTGTTCTGGAATAGAATCAAATACACTTCCTGAAATTCCTCCAACTTCAAGATGGCTCATTCCTGGATTTAATTTTGCATTAAGCTCTCCTAACTGATTTGCAGTTCTTGGATCTGTTGCCATTCCAATAGAACTTACACTTGATTGATAACCTGTTGAAATATATTTTTGAGAAGACTCTTTAGGTATAAGGAAATTATCTGATCCGCTATAAATTGATTCGTAAGATGCCATTTTTAAATATGAGTTAAAAGATAATTTTTATTCTAAAATATTAATTTTATATCCTCTTTTTATTATGTTTAACCTAAGCAAAATTTATTTATATAGTTTTGGATTAACTTTAACATAATTTTCCTGAACAAGTTTTACATCTCATATCTACTTTTTTTCCAAAAATTCCTTTTCCTAGCGGAAATCTCTTACAAACTTCAGGTTTAATATTATCTATACTGCAAGTAGTTATTCCATCCTTTAGCATTAAAAATTTACAATGCCCATTTATTTTCTTTAATTTATTATTTTTTTCCAGAAAATCTTTGTATCCGGCTTTTTCTATTCTTTCTATATCTTGTTTAGTTAGATTTATTCTTAATCTACAGCAATTTCCACATCTTAAGCATTTAAACTCTTTTCTTCCAAGAATAAATTCCCTAAAGTAAAATAAATAAAGAACAATTAGTGTAATTATTATGTTTATAATAATTGAAGAAGTTTCCATATAGTTTTAATTAATTGTTAATATATAAAATATATCATAATTTATATCTGCGGATATAAGTTAGTTAAGATATCCATTTTTATCATGAGTGAATCATGCTAAAAACAGTTTAATATGAATTTACTTCACTATTAAACTGCTAACTGTCCAAAAGTACAATCAGGTCATTTTTTGCTTTCTTGCAAAATTAACTTAATTAGTATCTTCTTTTGTTTGGTTTTTGCCCTGAAACTGGTTCATACTTTTTGCTTTCATCTTGCATCATTCCAGGATATTCATTTGAGGCAAGATTATTTGAAGATCTTAAACCTAAAGAAGGATTTGAGCTGCTAGTTGAAAATCCCAGATTCGGCCCTTTGTTTAAGAATTCTGGAGCAGAGATCATTTTGGGATAACCAGATGTATCGTTATAGTTTTTTGAATTTGAATCATAGTTTAAGGGTTGATACAAAGAAGAAGAGCCTTGAACATATCCAGGATTATTATCTGGTTCAGCTGCATTTTCTGTTGCTTGATTTGCAGTTGGAACCTCTTTTAAACTTGTTTCAAGTTGAGTTTCCTCTGAAAGTTCGAGCATAGGTGAATTTCTATTATTTTGAACTGGATATTTAGGGGTTGAAATATTTACTATGCTTTCTAGTTCAGAAGATTCTGTTTCTTCTTTATCTTGCTCTTCTTTAATAGGAGTTATTATTCTATTATTAAACGGGTTTATTTTTATAGGTGTTTTAATTTCGAGTCTATTGTTTTCTTTCTTTAGAATTTTAGAATTTTTTTTAACCATAGAATTAGATAACTTGACTAGATTTAAAATTTTCTATAAGTAACATGATCTAAACTACCTTTTTCCAATAAGTGATTCTCCAAAGACTTTTGGAAGTTTGACTTCTGTTTCTTCTTTGTATGGGAATGCGGCCATTCCATGACCTTTTTTATAAAGATCATAAAGAGTATAGCAAGCATCCATTGCTCTTGCTCTTGCAAGGGACCTTATGTAGGTTTCTGCATAATTATCTCTTCTTACTCCTTTTTCTTTGAGTCTCTTTAATTTTTCTTTTTCTGCCTTATTATCTTCTTTTTTTTCTTTAACTTTAAATATTGAAAAAAGAGCTGAAAATGGGTTTAGGTCTTCTTCTTCTTTTTCTTCTTTGTCTTTTGTTAATTCATCAATATCTATTTGAAGTTTACCTAAGGAATCATCAGTCATCCCTTGAATAAATTTTAATGATTCTGCAAGATCGGACTGGTCTAACTTATCTTTAAATAATAAAAGTTCATCTTCATTAAGTGCATATGCCTTGAATTCGACATCAGCTCTTCCTCCAAATGTATAATGTTGACCTGATTTACTTGGAATTCCTCTAAATCTAAATTCAATAAATACCATGGAATAATATTTTCTCAACTTTTTTATTTTATTAAAATCGCTGGGTAGTTCTTTTGAACCTATAGCATCTTTTACATTGACTTCATTTTTTCCCATTAAAGCTAGTTCAAGCATTATTGTATTAAATGCTGTGACAAGGGCAGGATTTCCTGATAGTTTTTCATTTGTTGATAATTGTTGAGCTGCCCTTAAATAGGGTTTTGCCCATCTCGAGTTTAATTTTAATGCTGCAACTTGACTTGTTAGGTATATTTTTTCAATTTCAAATCTTTTTCTTAGCTCTTGTTCACTTGTTTTTTTCCATTCAAAAAATTCCTGAACTCTTGGTTTTAAAATCCTTTTAACTCTCTCATTTAAGTCTAGTTTTTCTACTTCCTCTGGAGAATTAACCACCATAAATGCATCTCGGAGAGTTACAAACTGCAGGTTTCCAGAAGACAAAGCATTAAGACTTCCCTGACCTCTTTGAATATCAACTTTATCCATCCAGATTTGTTTTAGGGATAAAATTCCTGCTTCTTTTTTTGATTTGTCTTTTGAATTTGCAGCATCATAATGACTTAATCGTATCTTGAATTCTTTTAAATCATATATTAAATTTAAAACACCCTTTAAGATATTATTTACTGTTCCAAGAACTCTTGATGATTCTTGTTGCATTTGAGATGCTTTTCCCTGAAGCTCTGAAAAATGTCCTGAGCCTGGAGAAGATGCAAAATTATCAGTTATCTTTTCAACACTTCCTGGAAAAAAATCATTCATAAAGTCAAGAAGCCAGAAATAAACAGGTTCTAAAGTTTCAGTACTTGAATCATACATTAATTTATAGGATGCTGAGGGTTTGTAGTTGGCTTTTTCATCATAAGATAATCCTTTATTTAGTTTTCCAATTTTTGCGATTATCTCATCTGTTTCTGACATTTTTTTATCACCTTTTATGTTTATAATAGGAAGTTATTATTTTTAAATCTTCTCGAAAGGTTTTAAAGGCAAAAAAGTCTAAATTATCAATATGAAAAAGAATATAACTAAAACTGAAAAGAAGAATAAGAAGTTCAATAAAAAGATTAACTGGAAAGTTGTAATTTATTCAATTCTTGGACTTGCTTGTGTTGTTTTGTCATTTACAATTGATTGGGCATTTTTACTTCCAGCTGTAATTTTGATGCTTCTTAATCAAAGAGAATTGAATAAGAAAAGATAAGAATTGTATTATTTCTTTTTGATCAAATCCATCATTGATTTTCTTTCGAATTTAATGATTTCTCCACTGTCAGAATCAATCATTATATGAATTATTATAAGGCCCTCTAGCATACATGTTAAATTCCATGCTTGAATGTCTTTTTCATTATGCTTATATTTTTGGAGAACTGCTATTATCTTGCTGAATTTTGAACATATTCCATTTTCCAGTGTTTTTGCCATTGCAATTTCAGTTATTTCGTCTAGGTCTACTTTTATATCTGGAGTTATTACTTCTAGCTTTGGAAATTCTTTATTTTCTACCTTTACTAGTTTATCCTCATACATTTTAATTTTTTCAAGTTCATTTACTACAAAACTAAAAACTCTTTCACCTAGTTTATAGTCTAGACTTTTTTTGTTATCATTTCCAAAAAAGTCTGTTACAAAAAAACCTGTGCACAATTCTGCATCAGGATATTCTTCTCTAAATTTTTTAAATTCTTCTGAGTTAGTTATTGTTTCAAAAGTTCTTTTTAGTGTTGTTTTTTCCATCTTTTTTATTTAATTTATATTTTTGGATATAAATTTGATTTTGTTAGTTGTTTTTATATTAAGTAAATTAATCTAAAAACAATCATTTTTTGTTAAAGATTAAACAGTTTACTTCTTTTTTGTATTTTTAGTTAAGTTTATGTGTTTATTAATTTTATTATTCTTTAACCATTATTCAAAAGGTTTATAATACTATTTTTTATCTGAATGTAATGGTATTTTATCCTGATAGCAAAAATGTACTTGTACTTGAAGATTCTGAAGGAATAAGATTTTCTTTAGAAGCGGTTATAGAACATTTGGGCTTTGTTCCTTATTTCTCTGAAAGTCGAGAAGAATTTATTGGATTATATCGCTCTATTCCCTATTTTGCAGCAATACTTGATAATCAAGTGCCTTATGACAAAAATGGAGTTCCTAAAAAAGATATTGGGATTAGTCTTGCACCTCAATTGTTAAGAAGAGAACCTGAACTTAAAGTTGCTCTTCATACTGGAGATGATATGAAAGAAAAAATTCCTGAGTTTGAAAAAATTGGCCTTATTTATCTGCCTAAACCAGCTTCAATAGAAGATATAGCTAAATTTTTAGCAGCTGCTTAGAACTTATCTTGCTTTTTTTGCAGGAACATTTCCATATCTTTTAACTCTTGCTTTTCTATAACCAAATAATCTTTTGTATGCAGTTATTTCTTCTTCTGTTCTTATGGCAATTTGTTTCTTAGGGGTTATTTTTTCAGAAAATTCCATTGGAAGGTTTAACTTTATTAAGGGTTTTGATGATTTTAAAAGTTTTTTTGATTTCATAAATTAAACGAAACTCTAAGTTATATAAAGATTTATAAACAAAAATTGTTGAGTTTTTTTATGATAGCTTTTTTTAGAGATTACCGGCCAATAGAAGATTTACCTCATAGGGTTCTTTTAAGGAACCTTGAACATGATATTTATGAATCTCTTGAAGAGTATGGGCAAGAATTTGAAGTTGCTAGTTTGGCTTCTTATCAGAGATTTACAAAAAAAGCAGTTGAACTGGTTCCTTATTTTATTAATCGGGGGATTCCTGTTACAATTAATCTAGAAGGGGATGAAGGGCTTAGGGTTATTAGTACTGATGCAGTATTTCCAAGTAGATTTGAACAGCCTTATGTAGAGTATTTTATTGATAAAAAAATATGCCAGTATGCAAGAGACATTTCATCTGCTTATGCAGTAATTGTCAATGCTACTAGAAGAAATGGTAGATTTAAGGGCGTAGAAGAAAAAATAATGGCATCCAAGATTCTTCACGATATTGACAAAGATGGAATGATTGATGGAGAATTTTTGATAAATCCAGAAGACCTAGACTTTGCAAGAAGACTTATCGAGAGTTTTAGATAGATTTATTTTAGGTATTTCATACTTTGCAAGTATAAAACCGTTCTGTTAACTATTTTGGATGAAGTAAATTCATCTAAAATAGATATTTTATGAGTAATTTACTTGAGAATAAAATTGCAATCTATTTGAAGCACTAAGAGTCATCTTCTAATGTGAGATTATCTCGATTAGGTTACTATTGTTTATTTACTTTTTAATGTATAAATATTCATATCAGGAAAATTCCCTACTATATCTGAAAAAATAATCTGAGGTTCTGCTCTTTGATATAAAAATCCTATTCTTCTTGCCAGCCTGTTCGAATCAGGATTATTAACTGATGTTCTTATAAGCAACTCATTAATTTTTAATTCATCAAATGAAAATTCAACTAATCTGTTTAATGCCTCAGTCATTATCCCCTGTTTCCAGAATTCTTCACAAAGAAAATAGCCCAGTTCTGCGGTTTTTCTTTTCCTATTTGTCAAAAATAAGCTTGCTTCTCCAATAATACCTGAACTTCTTTGAAGTTCAATTCCTAAACTATAGATTAATCTGGGATTTTTTTGACTTTCTTTTATGCAAAATGAAATCCATTCTTCTGCATCAGAAATAGAATATCTTTTATGTGCAGAAAAAACATATTGAGCTATAAATGGGTTAGTGAGTGCATTTTCGAGTGCTTGTGCATCATTTAAAGTATAATCTCTGAGCTTTAATCTTTTGGTAGCAAGTTCCATAGATTTTAATAAAAATGTTTTAGTCTATAACTTATTCTATTGTATTTTTGTTATTGATTGATAGTAAAAAAACAAGGAAAAGATTAAATGCCCTGACTTTTTTTAATGTGCTATGGCTGAAAGAAACAGTGGGAGTTCTTTAGAAGAATTAATAGGTGTTAGTGATATTGATTTTGATCTTAAGCAACAATTAAGTGATCTTGGTAAACAAAGAAATCTTTTAATCTTTATGAGAGATAAAAAAAAGTATGTTGACAAGAGTGGTGTGAAAAGTATTCAAGATGGGTATGATAGACTCTCAAAACTTACCGCTTCTAATAGGGGGCTTAGTATTTATTGCTTAGAGCAGAAATTAGAATTTATGCATGAATTTGAAGATTTACATTCATGGAAATTTCTTGGAATAAGAGCAGAAACAAATTTTAATGTTGGAGTAAAAAAAGAAGTTCCTGGTGAGAAAAAAAAGCATTTTGTTCTTGCTTATCAGGATTTAGAAAGAGAAGTTGAACAACTCAGAAACTCTGGCCTCAATAACCCATTAAATGCTGCACTTTACAAAACAATCGAAGTATGCAGTTCTTTATCTGGATACCTCAATGATCCTGTTAATGAAAGAGATTTAAAACTCCAAGTTGTTCAAAGAGGACTTGATTCAATTAAGGAGTTAAGAGATTCTAGAAGTCTTGATTATGATTTCAGAGCTAGATACATGCATAGTTTTTTGTGCTTAAGAAAATCAGAAGTAGTAGAAGAAGGAAAAAGAGATATTTATGATGAAGGAATTACCTTGCTTAAGGATGCATTCAAATCAGCTAGACCTTTTGAAATTGATAGAACTATCTCTAGTTATGCTTCACAAGCTTTTTCAGACAGAAGGGGGATTGGAACTGGACAAGAATATTCTGATAAAACCAATTTAACTGACTTAGAAAATCTTGTTTTTGCAACTATCTGTTCAGAGTTGAGTGAACAAATGGGCAATCATAAACATGAAAACTATCAGGCAATCGCCAGAGATTATTATGAACTGCAACATTTGATAAAAAGAGTGTACAAAAAGCAAAATAGAACTATCGCTTTGGAAGATGTAGAAGAAAAGATAAAGGGTGTTCTTAATTTGACTAATCCTCTTGGAGAAAAGGTTTTTGGAGCATATAGGGGAGGACTTCTTCAAATCATTGATAAAACTGTTGCTCCTGAAAATAACTCTTATATGATGAGGGGAATTGAGATGCAATCGATTAGTTTAGAGCATGCTTTAAGTGCTTTTGAAAAAAGTAGGGAAGCTTTTGATGAAAGCAGTGATAATCTAAGCTATACCGGTTTTGGTATTACAAATTTGGCTACATTAAATCAGTTATCTGGGAGGATTTCTAGAGAAGAAATGGAAAAGAGGTTGATATATGCGGAAAGCTTGCTTGAGAGGGTACTTGAGACCCGAAAAGAAGAAAAATCAAAAGATTTATACAAGGATTATACAAGACTTGCTGAATGCCAATTTAGGCTTGCAGGTTTAACTGTAGATATATCTGCAAAAAAAGGATTATATAGAAAAGTAATTTCGAATAATCTTAAGGCTGCAAGGTTATTTAATACAAATCCTCTTCCAGAATTTTTTAGTTATATTGCATCAAGTTTTTTTAAATCATCTGAAGTTTCTTTTGATTCAAATTTAAGGACAAGATATTTGAGAAAAGCTACAAGATATTTAGACCGAGCATATGAGGCTGGAGATAAATCTGTTGAAAACCGGGCTAAAAAAGGATTTTGCTCTTTAAAATTATTAGAAGACATGTCTATAAAAGGAAATACAGCTTCTGAAGAAGTAGATGCTCTTGTAATGCAATCAAAACAATCTTTTGAAGAAGCTATACAACTTGCAGAACCTCAGGGAAGAGGTCTAACTAAAAATCTTGATGTTTATTCTTATTTTTTGTTTTATTATCTTTCCAAAGCTGTTTGTGAAAATAGAATCTCTGGAGGAGATTTGAATAAATATCAATTAAGAGAACCTGCTGAATATGTTAAGGATGCATTTGACTTATTTTTTACTAGACCTGCTCTTGATTTAAAGCAGATTTCTGAAGGCTCAAATTTAGTCTGTAAATCTCTTGATGACCATGGCTTGTTAAATAATATTTTTGTATTAAAAAAAGGCAAAAGAATTAGTCTTGATAAAGAAATGGAAATTACAAGCGAATTAAACCAAAGACTTTTAGGTAGATTTGGAGAGAACAAAAAATATTTAGTGCCAAGACCTCATGGAATATTTTTTCATGAGGATAATAATCCTGATTTTACAGGAGATTATTATGTAATGTCTTATAAAGAGGGAAATACCCTTGAAAGAATTTTAAAAGATGAACGAAAGGGTGAAGAGCAAAGATTAGGAGTTCTTTTAGATGTTACAGATTATCTGGCTTTTATTCATGCAGAAGTTCCGATAAATGATAAAGATTTTAGATTTGATCGTGGCAGAAGTGATATTTCATTAAGACTACAAAGATTTAAGAAATCTGAGCTAAGATTTACTTCCAGAGATATAGAAAATATTTTATCCAACTATTCTGTTATTGAAGAGTCTTTGAAAGACAGTTTACTTGTTTTTAATAAAGATGCTCATCCTAGAAATTGGATTATACGTTCAAATCAGGATGTTGTAGCTTTGGATTTTGAAGGAGGAGTTATTCCTCAGGCATATGATTTGGTAAAATTAATGGAATCTGGAACTATTCCGCTTGATAAAAGGGATGAATTAATTCAGCATTATGTTGACAGGTATAGGGAATACAGTTCAGGTCAGAATTTAGATTTTGACAAATTTAAGCCACAATATTTTAATTTAATATTACATAAAGCACTTGCTTTTATTGGAGGCTGGTCAAAACAAAAGTCTGATGAATGGAATAGAAATATTGTCTTGGCAGTTGAAAACGCACAAAAGTCTGTTGCTTATATTCAAGCTAATTTAAGCAGTGACCCCAGATACAAAACTCTTGAAAGCAGTTTTGATAATCTACATAGATTACTTGTTGCTGCCTAGTGTTTTATCTTATTGTTACTTGATTTGATAATAATTCAGTTACAATTATCCTATTAAATTCATTTAAGAAAAAGCTTATTTCTGAACTTTTCATTTTGTGTATTTTTATGTTTATTTCATTGTATCTTTGTGCAATTAGCCTTACTTTTTCATAATTGAATTTGTAAAACAAATTAAAATATTCATCAAATTGTAAGGAGAGGTCGTTTATTATCTCAATTATTTCTTTAGAAGGTTTTATTTTCTTTTCAGTTATTTCCCTTGCTATTTTTTTATATGCGTCACCAAGATGTTCGAGTCCTTGTATAATTGAATAAACTGCAGTTGTTTTTCTTTGGTCTTTGTACCCTTTTTTGTTTAGATATCTTAAGCAGAAATTAGAAAATCTATTGATGTTATGATCAGTAAATATTATATGATTTAAGTTTTCGTCTTTTTTATTTAAAGATTCAATCATTTCTTCTCCCATTGACTTTATTAATATAAATATTCTTTTTAATAAACTGTCAAATTCCATTCCTGAATCCTGAGATATGCATCTTATAACGCAGCTGTTTTTTTCCTGAGATACTATTTCAAATCCTATCAGTGCATTCATTATTTCCCTTTGTATTTTGTCAATTGTCTTAGGGTCTTTGAACTTTAATTTTATTTCATCAAGTCCTGATACATAAAGTCCTAGTATGCTTCGATTAACCAAAGAATCAAGTCCGCTTATATCTATTTCAATGCTATTTTCTTTTTCACTAAGTCCACTGGAGTTTATTATAAGCTCTCTTCCTTTTTCTTCAATATCAATTTCGTCTCCTTTTTTTATTCCCTGCTCTTTTACCCATTTTGAAGGCAGACTTACAACAAGAGTTTGATTTGCTAGTTGAATTGCTTTTCTTTTCATAGTTATCTATAGTTTTATTTAATATATAAATTTTACTATTATTATATATTATAAGGTAATATATATAGTTTAAGGAAAAACTATATATAAAAAATTGTTTTAAGGATATTATGAACCCACATAATATTTATTTCAAGGAAGTTCCATTTCAACATTGGAACAATCTTAGGGTTGCAAACAATGCAGGTTTTCGCAGCAGACAGGAAAATTATGCTTATGGGCTAATAGTAGATCCTTTAGAGTACAGAGATTTTATTGATTTATTTGAAGATTTAAGTTCTAAAGACCAAGCTATCGCCGAAATAGGCATCCAATCAAAAGATAAACGACGAAATTATTCAGGTTCTTATTTTTATTCACTCGTTGATGGAAAATTTCCTGAAATTAGAAAATCTTTAATTGCATTTCTTGAGACTGCAGATAAGGTAAGTATAGGTCTTACTCCTAAGTTTGGTCAGAGAACTGTTGATCATATTCATTTTAGAAAACATGGTCAGGGTGTTTATTCAGGTTCAATAAGAGTTAGGCCTTATCAATTAGAAAATTTCCAAACTTGGGGTTTTAATGATCCTGGCATAGGGTATGTTAAATCAGATTATTTTCCAATTCAAGATGCAAGAAAACCTTCCTTATCTAAGGGCAGGATTTTGTGCGGGAGATAAAAAATGGAAAATCCTACTGTTAAAAAATCGTTTACTGCAATAATAGAAACCATTCATGATTGTAATCTCAATTGCAGGTATTGTTATGTTAATGAAAGGGCAGAGAAAGGAAAGATGAGCTATTCCACCCTTGAAAATTCTATAAGGGAACTTGCTAAACTTAGTACTCCTGAACTAAATCTTAGTTTTTTATGGCATGGGGGAGAACCTCTTTTGATGGGTCTGGATTTTTATAGGCAAGCATTAGAAATTCAGAGAAGAAGTGAAATAAGGGGGGGACTTGAAAATTCTATTCAGACTAATGGAACTTTAATTAATGAAGAGACTGCAAAATTTTTCAGTGAAAATAATTTTTCAGTGGGTTTAAGTCTAGACGGGCCTAAAGAATTAAATGATAGAACCCGGCTTTATAAGACTGGTGAAAGCACTTTTTATGATGTTATGCATGCTATAGAAACTTTAAGGAAATATTCTGTAGAACCAAGGGTTATTGTAACTCTTAATAAACAAAATATTGGGGAAGTAGACTCAATCTATCAATTTTTAAAACAAAACAAAATTGGTGCTGCATTTAATCCTTTAGTTAAGTCAGGTAATGCTGTAAAAAATTATCAAGATTTAGAAATTTCCCCTACTGAATTTAATAAAGCAAAATCAAATCTTTTTGATACTTGGTTTAATGATGATAATCCTGTATCTCTTGGCTGTATTGAGGATTTTTTTAAAAATTTACTAAGTGGAAACTGTTTTCATTATTGTACATTTAGTCCTTCCTGTCAGGAAGAGTTCTTGTCGATTGGACCTCTAGGAGATGTTTATCCTTGCGGTGAATTTAGCGGGATTAATGGATTTAGATATGGAAATATTAATGAGGATAGCATAGAAGAAATATTTGCAAGTCCTCTAAGAAAAAAATTGACTCAAAGGGCAGAACATATTGAAGAATGTAAGGGCTGTAATTATCAGAAATCTTGTGGTGGTGGTTGCATGAGTAATGCTTATTCTTATACTGGAGATGTTTTTAGTAGAGACCCTTATTGTCAGACTTATAAAACCTTATTTCAGAAAGCCTCTGAAAAAATAATTCAAATAAGTGAAAGGAGGTTTAACTAAAAATGGACAAACAACCAATAGATGGTTATCATGGAACAAATTCTTTTGGAGCATTGGATAGCAGTGAGTTAAAAAATCCGTTGTTAAAGCAAATCGCTGAATTATATAATAAATATTCTAGTGGTGATTTAGCTTTTCAAACAGGCGGTTGTGGTATGCATAGTAAGGGAAGTCACCATAATCATAGTAAAGGGGGAGGGGGATGTTATGTAACAACTGCATGCCTTGATGCGCTGGGTTTACCAAGAGACAGTCTTGAAATGAAAGCAATTAAAGTTTTGACTAGGGATCATGTACTAAAATCTTTTAGTGGGAAAAGAGATTATGTATCTTATCAAACAAAAGGCCCTGCAATTGTTCAGGCAATAGCTTCTCAAGAAAATCCTCAAGGTATTTGGGATGGAATTTATAAGAGACTTGGAGATGTAACTGCAAGTGTTTTATCAAACGATTATGAAAAAGGACATCAACAATACAAGGATTTAATACTTGGTCTTGAGGCACAATTTGCTTAAACGAATAAGATAATTAGATTTTTTATTTTTTTTCTTTAATTTCTTTTTCTATTTTATCTATAAAATCAGATTTTTTTATTTGAGTAACTTTGTTATCATGTCTTACTGCCAGGTTTCCTGAAGCTTCTTCTTTATCTCCGATAACCACAATATAAGGAATCTTTTCCATTTCTGCTTGTTTTATTTTTCCACCAATTGGTTCTGATTTTATATCAGTGTCTACTCGAAATCCTAGATTATCTAATTCTTCTGCTAATTTTTCACAAGCTTTATTGTTTTTATCTGTGAAGTTAATTACTCTTATTTGTTTTGGAGCAAGCCATAGTGGGAGTTTTCCTTTTGTTTCTTCCAGAAGAACACCTATAAATCTTTCAAGAGAACCATATATTACTCGATGAAGCATTACAGGCCTTTCCTGTTTATTATTCTCATCAGTATACGTGAGGTCAAACCTTTCTGGCATTGCAAAGTCTAATTGTATTGTTGAAGTCTGCCAGGTTCTTCCAAGTGAGTCTTTTGTATGGAAATCAATTTTGGGGCCATAAAAAGCACCATCTCCTGGATTTATTTTATAGTTCATTTTTTTCTTTTTAAGTACAGATTCAAGTGCTTTTTCTGCTTTATCCCAAACACTATCATCTCCTATTCTTTTTTCAGGTCTTGTTGAGAGTTCAACATGATCAAATTTAAGGTTAAATGTTTTGTAAAATTTATTAATTAGTTCAATTATTTTTGAAATTTCATTTTCTAATTGTTTTTCAGTACAGAAAATGTGTGCATCATCTTGTGTAAATTGTATTACTCTGAAAAGTCCTGCTAAGACTCCTGATAATTCTTGTCTATGGACAATTCCAAGTTCGCCAACCCTTAATGGCAAATCTTTGTAAGATTTCGGAGTTGTTTTATAAACCAGCATTCCACCTGGACAGTTCATTGGCTTTACTGCAAAAGTTCTATCTTCATATTCTGAAAGAAAAATATTATCTTTATATTTTTCCCAGTGGCCTGAAATTAACCATAATTTTTTATCAAGTATTTGAGGTGTTTGAATTTCTCTATACCCTGCTTTTCTGTGCTCTTCTCTCCAATATTCAATTAATTTATTTCTAATTATGAGTCCATCATTATGCCAGAAAACCATTCCAGGAGCTACTTCTGAAAAACTGAATAAGTCCATTTGTTTTCCAATTATTCTATGGTCATTGTCTTTTAACTTACTTGTATCAAGTTTTGTTTTTGAAATTTCCCTTAAAAGTTGCTCGTGGTCAACTGTTTCAGATTTGTCTACTATCTTTGATTTAGTCTCTATTTTATTTTCTCCAATACTTCTTGAAAGTTCTGACAATGGATGACCCTTGCATTTTAATTCAAATTCTTTGTAATAACCAAAAGGAGCTCTTGTTATCTTGTATTTTTTATTTTTTGATAATTCTTTTTCAGCAGATTCCAGTGTTTTTAATGCAAAATCTGGCCTGCTTAAAGAAGAAGACAAATGAGCATATGGGTAAAGAACAATATTTGTTGCATTAACTTGTTTAATTAAATCTTCAATATTTTTTATATACTCTGATAATAGATTTGAGTTTGTTTCATCTTGTTTTTCAACTGCTGTAAATATTACTAAGGGGTCAGTTACCTCTATATTTTCTTTTCTTTTTTCATCAAGAACTTCGGGTTCTTTTAATGCTTTTTTAAGTGGCTTAAACTTGATATAATCACAGTGTAAACTTAGTATTTTCATGAATATGATAGGGAAAAGGGGATTTAAAAATTCTTCTCTTAATGAATTAATATCTAGAATATTGATTATTTTTCAACATCAAACAATTTGCTTTTTCTTGCAAATCCAAATCCTGATTTTGGAGAACTTATTTCTGTTAAAAGTTCATGCGCATCATCATATAATTCTCTTGCTGCATTTATCTGGAGTTGTATTGGTGGTTGCTGTAATAGATTATTCATTGCGTTTGTAACTTGGCTTGCAGTTACAACATAGTTATGTTTTTGTAGAACTTCTCTTACATATCCTATATCTCTGTCTGAAAGGGTTCCTTCTCTTATTTCCCTTCTTAATAATACTTTTTCAACTCTATCTGATTCTGCTGTGTGTTCTCTTCTGAATTTTGGAAGCATTTCAAAATGTATTTCATCTACAACTTTTCTTACTACGTCTCCTGGAGCATCTTTAAGTCTGTTTGCCCATTCTTCATAATTGTCTGAAACATCAGGAGTTGTTGGAAGAGATTTTTCAAGATACATTTTAAGCATTTGTTTTCTTTCATCATGATTTAGTTGACCTACAACATCTACATATCTAAATCTTCTAAGTATTCCAGGAGGTATTGCCTTTGGATTATTTGTCATTGCCATAGTAATTACCCCATTATAGTCGCCCATACCATCCAGCACTTGAAGAAGAACTGTTTCTATTTGTTGCATGTCTGTTTCAGTGTAGTTGCTTTCTCTTCCATTTCCTGCAAACCATCCATCAAATTCATCTAAGACTAACACTACAGGTTTTTGATCTCTGCCTTCTCTTCTAAGTTCCATTGCAGCATCATATACTCTTTTTACATTATTTACTGATTCATGAAGGTAAGCTGTTAAAGTTGAAGCAACACTCACGCTTGCTCCAATAACCCTTGGGTCTGCACAAACTGCTCTTGCAAGTTCTGTTTTACCGCATCCATATGGACCTATTAATAATAAATTGCTTCTTACTTTTCCACCAGGTGCACTAAGTCTCATTACTCTTGGAATTGTTCCTGTTTCAACAATTTCCTGAAGATGTTTTTTTGCCCGATCAAAACTTTTTCCAATAACATCATCAATTTTTACTTCAGGGGTTGGCATTCTTTCAAAAGAAAACATCCCAATTTCTCCTTGCCTTCCTTCATAGTATTCATTATCCTCATTTCTGTTTCTTCTTAATCTTCTTAATTTTTCAGAAGTCATTATTCCACTCATTTCATTTTTTAATTCTGCTGCTTTCAAAACTATTTCTTTTGCTTCATCAACTCGATCATAGGGATCAGAGGTTTTTGCTAATCCTTGCAGTCCTTCATATAATACTCCGAAGAGCTTGTCTCTTAGTCTAAAATAATCTGTTTCTTTCTTATTATTTGGAGCAAGGTCATCCTGGTTTTGGACAATTGTATCAAGATCCATAAGTTTTACTGCTTGGATGTCTCTTGCTGTTCTTTTGCCGTTTGCTTCCAGTGCTTTTCTTACTTCATCAGGAGCTCCTCCAATTACTGCAACATGCTCCATTGATAAAATTTTTTTATGATATCTTTCGAGCCTTTGTGCAACTTCATTAAATTTGTCCAGTACTGTTCCCATTGTCTCAAAAAACATTTTTGGTTCTCTAATATACTCAAGTAATTTTCCATCAGATAATGCTGCAAGTTTTCTTGCTGATTGTTCGAGTGCATATGGGCTTAGGTGATTTACTTCTTTTTTCCCTGATCTTAATCTTTTGTATGCAGGAATCTGGTCTGTTAATTCCAATAAAATATCTGTAAGTATTGGATTTTCTCCAACAAGTTTTACTTTAACATAAGCTCCTCTTGGCCTTTTCATTTCTTCATGCATCCTTAACATCTCGCCCATTGTTTTTGGCTTTTTTTCATCTTCTGGTTTTTGAAATCTGTCCTGCAGATATTTACTATAACCTACAAGTGTTTTTTGAAATCCTTCTACAATAGCAGGGAATTGAACCTTTGTATCAAAGAAAAGTTTGGTTGTTCTTTCAAGTAATTCCCTTGCTTTTTCAACTGCAGTTGCTTCCTCATCCCTATGGCTATATCTTTGTCTTTCTCTGTCTAAGTTATCAAGACGACCCTGAACATGAAGTTCATATTCAGAAGCAGCAGATAAATATCCATTAGTTATTACTGAAAGATTTCTTGCAAGGTTTTCGTGTAATAGTGTAAAGAGAGACATGCTAAGGCCTGACCCTTCAAGTTCAGATTCTGTAAATTCAGGGTCTTTAAATGTCTTGGCCATTGTTGAACTTATTCTTCTAAGTTCGTCTTTTTCTTCAAGGATTCCCTCACACAATGCTTCAAGAGGCTCTTTTGTATGCTTTATAATATTTCTTGAAACTGTTGAGCCAGGGTCCATACCTATACCCATGCTTTCCATTCTAGACATTAATTCTCTTATATTTTCAGGCATTCCTTCAATAGGTATTCCAAATAATTCAGAACGGTCTGGATCAAAATCATCGTGTCCCATTAAACTAAAGCAAAAACAAGCTATTTATAAATTTTATTATCATAAAGTAATACTCGATAGTAAGTATTATTTCAGATAAAAATAGGTTATTTTCTATTGATTATATTACTCTATCAATTTGTATTTAAACGGAAATGATTAATTTTTGTTTTAAAGGGGGACAAAATGAAAGTTTATAAATTTGATAAAACAAAAAACTCTAAGGTTGATAGGAAAATAATTTCTAGTTTTGGAGAAGCGGTTTATGGTTGCCCTGAAATAAGGTCTGTTTTCATTAAGGTAAATTTCAAGGATGGAAGTAGTATTGGATTTAAAAGAGATGAAGATGAAGATGATTTTCAGGATTTTTTTGAGAAACTAGAGAATAAAGATACAACTGATGAAGAAGGGGTTTAGGAGTAAAACTATTTTTTTGCTTTTGAATAAAAGAAATAAGCAAGTATTATTATTATTACTATAAATATTATCGAGGTAATTATAATCCAATTGTCGAGTATTTTAGCCCCTATTACTGATGCAGTTATTCCAGTTGTTTTAGGATCTAATTCTTCTTCTGTGCTATTTTGATTAGTTAGATTTGATTCTTTAGAGTTATCTATTGTTGTTGCAATACATTTTACTGACTCTTCTGGTTTTTCCTGAGCTTTACAATCAGTTCTTGTGAGAGTACAAACTCTTGTTTGAGTAGAGTTTTTACATTCTGTCCATCCTGTACAATTCCAAACCTTTGAAAGACAAACTGGCTGAGAGCCTGAATAGCTGCCTCCATTTGAGCTTCCTGAAGAACCGCTGCCGGTATTTGTATTAGTTGTAGTAGTGTCTGTAGGAGTAGTTGGAGTTGTAGTATCTGTAGGCGTATCAGTAGTTGTGTCTATAGGATTAGAGTCAATAGGCGCAGTTGAATCCGCAACTATAGGTGTTGTACCCACTCCCATTCCAGTACTAATTCCTGCAGAAACAGTTCCGATCATAGCTGTAACTAAAAGTAAAGCTGTTAGAATAGTAAAGAAAATTGCAATATTAAGAGATTTTTTTGATAACATGCTACTAAGAGTTTTAGTTATTTTATATATAAATTTAAGTTACTACTTGGTTAGACAAAATTTTTTGGGAAAACATTAATTATTATAATTAAGATTTAAATAGCTAGATTATTTTTTAAAATATCATGAGAGATTTTGATGCAAAAAAAGAGAGCGCGAGAACAGAATATGATTATACTTCTATGTGGAAAGAAGATGAAGATGAGGAAATTGAAAATAAGATTAAAGAATTACCTCAGGGTCTTCCTAGGCAAGGTTTATCTGGAAAATATATTAAGAAAAAGGGTCATGTTGGAAAAGTTCAATTAAAACGAAGCTATGGAAGTTATTTTAAAGGACTTAAAGAAGATTAGGTTTTAGGTATATTACCCGAATGAATATGGCTATTTTCGTCTGAATTAATCAGTCCGAAAATAGATTGTTTTTAGCTTGATTTACTTAAAGATTAAAACAGATAATTATCTGTAAAGACAAAACCAGTCATGCTTGCAGGCATTACCTCGATTTATCCATAACCATATTCTGTAAGTATTGCAGGAAGATAGGAAGTTGGGTGGTTAAATTCTGCTTTTTCATCTATTCTTGGTCTGTATTCAGTTACAATTCTGCCTGTAGATGAATTATAAACTCGGTTTAATACTCCATTTGTATATAATACTCTTGGAAGTCCGCTTAATTTCTTTTTAAATTTAAACCCGTCTGGATTTGCAATTTCATCTAGTTGTTTGATTGTGAGTCTTCTTGCTTTTGCCATTATTTTAGTCTAAATCAGGGTATTTAAAAATCTTACTATTAAACTAGAAAATGGCTTTAACTCTAATCCTTATAAATGAATTTATCGACGAGTTTTTTTGCTTCTTCTCTTTTCTTTTGATGTTCTTTTAAGAATTCGTTTATCTTATTTATTGTATACTGTTTTAATTCTCCAGTGAGCATTTTTCCTGACTTGTAGTCTTTGTATATTTGTTCTAATTTTTTATCGTCTTCTTCAAAAAACATCCTTAGATATTGAAAACATATATCTATTTCAGGATTTCCACCTAGTTTTCTGTGTTCTTCTATTGTTGGCTGGCCGCCTGAAAATGCGTATTTGTTTATTTTTCTTTTTACTTCTTCAGGTGTGTCTGTTGGAGCAATGTAAGAATTAATATCAGATGCTGACATTTTTCCACCTCCAAGTCCGGGCATGAACAAAGTATAAACTGAACTTAATTGAATGAAACTTGGATTTTTAATTCTTTGAGAAATATCTCTTGCAAGCCTTAAATGAGGGTCTTGATCAATTCCTACTGGAACAATAACTGGACAAGCTCCTTCAAATTCAGGAAGCTGTGGATGAAGCATATCTGATGATTGTAAAAGTGATGAAATCATTTTACCTGGAGAGATTTCTCCATAAACTGCCCGGAATTCATTAAATGTTGCATGTTTTGCCAATAAATTTTGCAGTCTGTAATAAGCATTTGATTTTTTTGAATCATCATTTCTGCTTGATTGGAAATAAATTTCACATTTTTTAGGATCTAAACCTAATGCGAAATAATTTAATAGGTAATCTTTTGCTATTTTTTTTGAGTCCTCGAGTGACTGACCCCTTGCGTTATAGGCTTCCAAGTCTGCTACTGCAATATAAACTTTAGCACCTAATTTTTGAAAGAAAATCATTTGTTTTATTATCATTAAATGACCCAGATGACATTTTCCTGTTGGCATAAGCCCTGTCATCATTACGAATTTCTTTTTATTCTTGATTGCTTCAAGAATTCTCCCAATGTCCCTATGAGCAAAAATTATCTTTCTTCTATAAGCAATCTCTTTATTAAAAATTTCTGGAAGGTCTTTTAGGGGTGAAATCCCAAATTCTTTAATTAGCTTATTATAATCAATATCTCCTTTTATTTCCCAAGGATTAAAAACTTCTTTTGCCATAATAAACTATAATTAATTTTAGTTTAAATATATTGTCTTTTGAATATAAATTTACTTTTGGTTGCTTTTGAAGTACCTCCTATATAATATAGTTCAAAACTTCAAAAGCTTTAAATATCTCTTCTTGTATATCTATCCTATGAAAAAGGGATTGATTTGCATGTTTATGCTTTGTTTTGGTTTATTGTTAATTTTATCTATGCAAAGTATTCAGTTTGTTTCTGCTGGAATTTATTTGTCTTCACCGAGTACTATCTATAATATTGGAGATACTATTGAATTAAATCTTACTATTGAACCGATTAAATCAGGCCCCCTTAAGATTAAACTTGTATGTGATGGAAACTCCAAGGATATATTTAATGGGCCTGTTATTGAAAGTATTTCTATTCCACTTACTTCTGATTGGATTGGAAACTTAAAAGGGGAGTGTTATTTTCAGGTTGATTACGACGGAGATTTTAAGAAAACTGCTCCTTTGTTTAAGGTTTCAAATGATCTTGGGATAGGTTTTGATATTGAATCTTTTGTTGCAAAACCTGGAGAAAGAATAGTTATTTCAGGAATTGTAGAAAAGTTGAATGGTGAGGGCAGTAATGGGGAAATTGAAATAGACGCTCCGTTTTTACAACAGACCTATTCAAATACTTCAATAAATTCAAGTGATAATTATTCTGTTTCGAATAGATATTTTAGTGGCAGGGTTAGTGATGGTATTTTTTCAATCAATATCGTTATTCCACAAAGGATGGCATATGGGACCTATCAATTAGATGTTCTTGCCTATGAAAAGTCAGAGAATGGAGAAATAACCAATGAAGGGGCTGGTTCGATTAAACTAAATGTGCCTCAAGTACTTACTACAATTGATGTTGCATTAAATAATCAAAATTTTAATCCTGGTGAAAATGTCAGTTTTAAGCCTATTTTACTTGATCAAACTGGTTCAGTTATTAGAGACCAAATTACTATTCTAGTTTTTACTAGTGAAGAGGAGAGAATTTTTGAGCGAGTTGTTAACTCTGAAGAATCTGTTTCTTTTGAAATTCCTACAGGGCTCCCAAGTGCGTATTATACTGTTGAGTTTTCAAGTGGAAATCTTAGTTCTACTAAAACCTTTTTTGTAAATGAAAAAGCAATTGCCAAGTTTGAAATAACAAATAATACTTTAATGATTACTAATATCGGAAATATTAGATATACTAAAGATGTTCAGATAGAACTTAATTCAAAGCCGTTTGTTCAGAAGTTAGATTTGGGTCTTGGTGAAAAAAAGGAATTTAAACTTACTGGAGCAGATGGTGATTATAATGTTAAGATAAGTGACGGTGAAAATGAAGTTCAACAGTCAGGGGTTTTACTTACTGGACTTGCAGTTGGTGTTGAAGATCCTAGTCAGGGTTCTAAATGGTTTAGTTCTGCAATATTATATACACCTGTATTTTGGATTATTCTCATAATAATTCTTATAGCTATTTTATTGTTTTTATTTAGAGAAGTTATCAAAAGAAAATCTTTTGCATACCCTAGTTCAGGTAATATGACTTCAAAGACAGTTTTAAAATTACAACATATTGGAAGAGATTCTGAAGGAAAAAGAAATGTTGAAGCTAAAAGAGAAGAGAAAAAAGAGGTTCCAAAAATTTCTAAATTAAGTTCTCTTATGACTGGGGCTGCCCCAAAAATAGCAGAACAAGCTATGGTTACAAATGGGGAAAGAAGCAGAGCAACTATTATTTCACTTAAAATAAAAAATAGGATTGGAGCTGAGGCTAAAAAGAGTCTAGAAGGTGCTGTGCAGCCTGTTTATTCGAGAAAAGGAGCAATCTCTGAGCAAGGAGATTACCTTTTAATGATATTTAGTCCGCTTGTTACAAAGACATTTAACAATGAAGTTGAAGCTTCAAAGGTTAGTCAACAAATAGTTACTTCTTTAAAAGAATACAATGCAAAATTCAAGGATAAAATTGAATTTGGAATCGCAATCCATAGTGGAGATATATTAAATGAAGTTAAAGAAGGCAAGTTAAAGTTTACTGCAATTGGAAGCACTGTTCTTATTTCTAAGAAAATATCTGAACTCTCTAAAGGGGAAATACTCATGAGCAAAGATGCCTATGAAAAAACAGGGTCAGCTATAAAAGCAGAAAGAAAGAAAATAGCTGAACAAGATTTATATGAAGTCAAAAATATTGTTGACCATGAAAAAAGCAAGAAGTTTATTGAGGATTTTGTTAAAAGAAATGAAATGGAAAAAAGAAGGGCATTTAGTAGCGGTTCAAATTCAAATAAAGGTTTTGGCAGAGATTCTAATTCAATACAATAGATTTTTAATTAATAATCCTCGTGCCATTGACGATAATTAAAAATTTCTCTGAATGTTTCCACCTTTTTTTTACTTAGCTTTATTTTTTTAAGTATTCTAACTATCTTAAGAAAAAAACAATAAGAGCATATAGAAACTTCCTGTCTTTGGCATATTGTACAGATTGTTTCAAATTCAGGATTATTTTCATATTCGTTGAATTCTTTTTTTATCTCTTTTATTAGTATTCTTTTTGTTTGAGGGTCTATATCTTCATCTATCATCCAGTCTTCCATTTGGTTTAGAAAGCAATCCAGACATATTGGATCAGATATTGCTTCTGTACATTCAGTACAAATTCCCTGCATTATTTTGTTCATTTGATATTGATGAGATTCACATTATCTCTCAATGGTCCGTCCCAAAAGACCGTGAGAGTTAATGCGAATCTCTTTTTTCTCTCCTGTTAAAAAAGGTAGTTCTAAACAGTATAAAAAGAAGTGTTGTCTAATTCAGGACAACTTAAACTATTCCAAGGAAAGAATTTTTTGGCTTAGTTATTTTTTTGAATTATTCCAGAAAATTTCAAAATATCTACTGTAAGTTTCTGCAACTTTTTTGCTTTTTATTTTGATTACAGTTACCGGATCACTTAATATAAAAAAAACAACAGTATCTCCACAAATATTTGTAGGAGTTTCTGCATCATATTTTTTTGAAAGATGCCTTGCTTGTGTATATTTCATTTTGTCTATCTCTTTTATTCTTTCTTTTGCTTCCTGATTATAAATATGTCTCATTAATATTTTCTTTTTTATTCTTTTTCTATGAAAGTCTTTTAAGAATTCTTTTCCAAATATTTCGGTCATGTTTTTAGGTATTCCCTGAACATTTATGGGTTTATTTAATTCAAGCAAATCAAACAATGCATTTCTCATTGCAAATGTTCCCTTTGTCATTGAGAAACTTTCCTGTTCTTCTACTTTTTTTGATAAATTTTTTAACTCTGATAAAATAGAATCCAGTTCCTGTTCTTTTTGAATTAAATAGTCTTTTATTTTTTCTGGATTTACGCCCTTAAACTTTTTTGTTTTTTCTTCAATTATTTCTTCTACAAAACCTTTTTCAACAAGACTTTTTAATGCATCATATACATTTGTCCTGTAAATTTTTGTTCTATTAGATATTTCATGTGCAGAAGAAACATTATTTTTTATTAAATCCAGATAAGTCTTTATTTCATTTTCGTTAAATCCTATTGACTTCAATGTTTTTTGTATTCTTTCTTCAGACATTTTAATTTTCCCCTAATACTCCTGAAGCAATAACTCTTTGTGTATAAAGATTTTGCAAAGTTAATTGCAGTCCTAAACATTTCATTGCCTTTCTATCAAACTTTTGAATGTATTCTTCATTTGGAGCAACTCTTATTTCTGGGAAGTAACTTACTTTAATTGGCAGAGCAGTAAATCCTCTTGTCCCATTAATAGTATAATAACAATAAGCACTTTCGTTTGGTTTTTCATCTAGATTAGCAAGCCTTTTATAGAACTTTGCAGATTCAATTACTGCTTCATAATTTCTTTCTTCAAGGATTGCAGAACTTTGCAGAGCATCTATTGGCATTTGCCTTGCTTTGATAAGAGAATCATTAATAAGGTCATGTAATTTTTCCATCATTCTTTCATATTGAGGGTCATCATTTTTTGGTTGTTTATCTGTTAACTGTGCAAATTGTGGAACTCCATGCTCCCCTACTATTTTTCCCTGCATTAGTGCATTAAAATAAGTGGTATAATTTCTACCAAGGCCTTGCCTTATTGCATCTTCGAATCTTGCATTGTCAATATTAATTGGAGTTGTTAACTGAGCATGTTTTATTCCTGCTTTTTTTGCAAGACCAAACATTCCTGCAATTGGATTTGTAAATGGATTTATTAATCCTTGATAATTTGCTTGTTTTATTCTTTTAAAATAAGAAAAAAGTTTTGCTGCTTCTTGAGGTAATAAGTCTAATCTATCATCTTGTTTTGCAAGCCTTTTTGCTAAATCTGAAGTATGCATTGAAGAAGTACAGATTAAAACACAATCAGTGTTTTCTAGAGTATCTTCAAGGCTATTTACAAAAGAAACTTTATCAGTTCTTGCTCCTAAATGGTCTATTGCAGCTGATACTGTTTCATATGGAACATGTTCACTATAAGCTTTAATTCTGTTTATTTCATTTGCTCTTGTAAATGTTCTTAATATTTGCCTTCCAAATGCTCCAAGGCCAATAATTCCAATATCTAGGGGTTTTCTTAAATTTGTTTTTACTGTTTTTTGTATTTCTGGAGTTTTCATCCAAGGATCTATAAATCCATCAAATACTTTTACATTTCCTTCAGATTCATTATTTAATGCTGATCTTAATACTTTATATCTTTCTTTTTGTTCTCCTCTATGCATTAAAAGGATTGGAAGAAATGGATATTGGGTTTTTATTTGTTCTGCAATTGCCAGACTATTTTCAGATGACTTCATGTTTGCAGTGGCATGATCCATAATATACATATCAGGTCTAGCATCTAGTAATGCAACAGAGTCTAATGGATGGTCACATCCGAAAGTTCCGCCAACAAATTCAATATCATAATCATTTAAGATACCTTTGTCTGTATTTAGCCTGTTTGCAAGGGTTTCTGCTTTTCCTACATCTGTTTCTACAACATATACTCTTAGTTTTTTCATTTTTTATTTTAAGATTTTGGGGCTGTTTTTTGGATAATTTATTCTAAGAACTCTTTTTTTTAATCACTATTTGTAATTACTATTTTCTAGTTTTTATTAAGTTTAAGGTGTTCTTAAAGCTTACTATTGGCAGGTTTATCGTATGGGAAAAACTTAAAAATAAGTGTTTTTTATTACTATACTTGGGTGAAAAAGTCATAACCACTTGGAGTGTTTTTATGGAAGAGGATTTTAATGGACTCGAGCATGAAGTAGAGGATTTACTAGAGTTAGCTAAGGAAGAAGAAACAACTTTTACACCTCAGTTTGGAATTTTATATGTTCCAGAAGACTCTCGAGCAATTCCCTGCACTCCAACTGATGTTGAAGCAGTTAATAGGGCTCTTGACGAATTATATTTTGGTCGTCGATAAAATTTTATATAAATGCAGAATTAGTTTATAACAATACAATAGTCTTTATAAAGCATTTTTTAGTCTAGTTTTGATGTTAATTGCAAGTAAGTGTCTACACAGAGCAGTTGCAGAAGAATATGCAGAAATTTGCAGAACAGATTCTAGTTTTGAAGATTTTTTAATGGATGTATTACCTAACTTAAATATGAGTGTATGCTCTAATTGTAGATCTTGCAATCCTTGTTGCAAAGGAGAACTTTCTGAATATCATTCAGATCCTGATAATTTTATCTTCAATTTGGAAAAGGTAAGGCTTGGGCTGGGTGAAGATCCTAATTACGGTCCCACTGGAATGACTAGAAGGGGTGGACCTATTGGAAGTTATACTTGTTCTAGCGGTAATTCAATTAGTCTTAGAAATGCAGTTTTGGTTGATTTAGAATTATTAACTGGTGATCCTGCAATAGACCGAGTTCAAGTTGAAGCTGCTTTATCTAGAAGAGGAAATCATTCATCAGATGAATATACTTTAAAAGAACAATTTGAAGAAGGAATTTTAGTTTAAGTTATCTAAGTTTTGTTAATAAAATCAGTCTATACTTGGTGTAAATTCTCTATGTGCATGAAAATCCATCAATGCAAACATTTCTTCAATAGGCATTGAATCATATAATCCAGCTAGTGAATCTTCTCCGCTTATATTTGCAAGTTTTATTCTTTTTTTTATCCTGCTTAAATTTTGAAGAGAAAATCTCTGAAGTCTTGGAACCGGTGCATTAACTGTTTTTTCTCCTTTCCACATTCTTATCATTTCTTTTGTTAACATAACTCTGTTTGTTGGTATATTAAGCAAGTCCAAGTAACAATCAAGAGTAAGGGCTCCTCTTGGTCCTTCTCCTTCATAACCTTTTGCCATCCCCTGGATTACTAACAACTCTCTTTGTTTTTGGTCTAAAAGAATGTATGTGCAATTATGAGGATAAACACAAAAACTAGGGTCTCTACTTTCTGAAAACTCGTGTTTTAATTCTAATGCAGATAATTTGTGAGCTTGCCTTGCATACAGTTGATTTTTAACATATTCAACAGATTCCATTGTTCCATAAACCGACTTTTTAGAAGTATAATCTTTTGCTTGAAACTCAGGAGGACATCCTCCAGCTACTTTGACTTGCATGCTTAAATCATAAACTGGGCATATAAATATCTTTTCTTTTTTAGATTCTTATCTTTTCAAACTCTTTTCTTAACTTTATTTCTTTTGAAGAATAAGCTTTAATTAATTGTTCTGCAAGTTCTTTGTCTTCTAGATTTTCAAATATTGTAGTTGGTCCTGGAAATTTTTGAGGGATTATTATGTTATAATTTAAGTCCTTGTTTAAGTTTTCGAGTTCGATATTCTGTATTTCATTTCTTCCAAGAACTATTTTTCCCTGACTTTTGGTAGATCTAAAATGTTTTCCTATTTTGAGCAGAGTAATTTCTTCATTTTTTATTGGTTTATTTAATTTTTCTTTGAAGTTAAAAAGTTCTTTTAATTTTCTGCAGTAATCTTTTTCACAAAGAAGACAACCTCCTGCTGGTGCAGGATATTTGATGTTATATTTTTTAGCCAGTTCTAATTGTTTTTTTCTTTGCCTTCCTTCAATTGAGAATAACTTACTTCTATCTACAATCCCAGTTTTTTCAGCAATTGTTTCTGGAAGGAGTTTTGAACAAAGTGGACGAAGAACTTTTCCTTCTACTCCTGCTTGTTTTTCTATTAAAAATAAATGATTTTTATACTGGGAATTTGGTCTTTGACCTAAGACTTCTCCTGTTACTAAAAAATCTGCTTTTATTTTATCGCCAAGTTCTTTTGCTCTTTTAAATAAAAATACTTTGCAGTCTTTACAGGGATTTAGGCAAATTCCATAGCCATTTTTTGGATGTTTTATTATCTCTAAATATTCTTCTAGGAAAGGAGACTTTGTGCAGTCAATAATATGAAGTTTTATTCCCTGGACCTGGGAATAATTAAAAACACATTCAGTATTGCTGCAACAGCCTTGGCCAAATGGGAGTTTAATATAGACTGCCTCTAGATCTAAATTTTGTTCTTGCATGATTTTAATTATTAATCTGCTATCAAGTCCTCCTGAAAATAAGATAAGTGCTTTTGGTTTTTTCATAAGTATTTGACAAAAAATGGGTTTATAAACAATTTCCCAAATCAGAGAATTTAACCAGCTATCTCAGAACATCTTTTTGTATCATTTCCATAAGAAAACAAAATTCCATAATTATTTTTTACAATTTCTTTATTTACAAATACTTCATTTGTACTAATGCCCACACATGTTTCGTCTGATAATTCGCCCAGGGTTGAAGGTTCAAAAGAACAACCTAGAGAAGGCATTTCAACATAAACATATCTTAATAACCGGCCATAACTATCTTTATCTGAAATATCTTTTTCAAGTCTTACTTGTTTATTTAAAATCAAATCTGAAAGAAACACTTTTGCTTCTTCATATCCTTTTTTGTTTTTTTCAGGAGCATCTACGCAAATTAGTCTTACTGTTTCCCCTGATGAAAGTTTGAATGTATCTCCATCTATAATTTCACTTACAATTATTTCTGAAGAATTAATGTTTGGTTTTGAATAATCCAATAAACTAATTTTAAAAACAAAGTATAGGGATAGGGTTAAAATAAAAAATACTAATAATAAAACCAAAATCGCAAGGTTCTGTTTTTCAAATGCTTCTGACTTCTTTTTCATTAAATAATATAGATTTTTGCATTTATAAACCTTGATTTAACAATTGAAAATTATAAAGAACCATTACATTTAAATATATAATTTAATTCATATAATTAAGATGAAAAAAGGAGGTGTTAGATGGTAGAAAGTGCGGTACTTGGCTTTAGTATTCTTACTCTTGGATGGATTATTCAATTAATTTATTCTTGGAATGGAAAAACTGAAATCAAAAAAAGATTTTTGATATTGTATGGACTTGGAATTGCGTTACTTGTAATTGATTCTTATATAACTGAGATGATGTATACAATGACTGTGAATTTCATATGTCTTGTTGTAGTTATGCTTCTTTTAATTAGATTAAATCCTACAAAAACAAAACCTGTTAAAGTTAAGGCTAAAATTAAAAGAAGAAGATAGTTTTTTTATTTTTTATAATTTATATTTAATAATTAATTAAGTAAATCTCGGAGGTAAAAATATGGTTAAAAAGAAAATCAAGAAAATTTCAAGTAAGGAATCTAGTAGTGAAGGAATATTTGCAATAGTTGCATCTTTGCTTGTTTTATTTTCTAGTATGCTTGAGCCTTTATTCTCAATATTCTTAGCATTTGGTTTAATGCTTGGATATGGAATCTATAAGCTTGTTAAAAAGAAATAAATAATTTAGCTTAAAACAAAAAATGAAAATAGTTAAAATTAGTGATATGAAAACTAAATATTTTTTTAGAGTTACTTTTAAAAAATTAATTCTTGATTTAGTTGTTTCAGGTTTAATTGTGTTTTTAATGTTTTTTAGAGTTCCACTATATCAGGATATATTTTTAAGACAGAATTTTCTTCGACAATTTTTTGATATTGTAGTTAATTTTATTGTTTACATGCTTATATTTTATACTCCTTGTTGTTATCTAGTTTTATTGTTTTTTAAAGGAGAAAGAAAATAAAATGGATACAACTATTCTTAATTCATTATTAATTCCTGCGTTTCTTGGAGGGGTGGGCGGACTTACAAGGGGACTTATTGGACTTTTGAAGGCTCTTAGTCTTAAAAGGAAAATTTTATGGGGATATTACATAATTACAGTAATCATTGCATTAATTATAGGGGTTTTTACTGGTTTGATCTTCAACTTTGATCCGCGTCTTAGTTTACTTGCAGGCTATGCAGGAACAGATATACTCGAAGGAATTTATAAAAGTTTTCAGGTTTCAAAAGTTTATGTAGGAAAGAAATGAAATTCTTTTCAGTATCTTCGCTTCTAAAGAAGCTTAAGATATAGGAAAGAAAGCCTGAGTAAGGTAAAAATCCTATTAGTAATGTTATGCAGAACAAAGAGGATAGGCAGAGATTAGAGTTTATGAAAATAGTCAATGGATAAGGAAAAACTACAGAATCTATAACATGGCAAGAAAAATAAAAAAAAGAAAGGTTGAGGCAAGAAAAAACATTTGGATTTCTAATAAAAAAATAAACTGGAAGGTGTTTATTGCCTGTCTTGCTATTGTTTTTGCTGTTGCATATATAGGAAGTACTTTTACAGATACAGGAGAATGGTATAATTCTGTTAGGCCTTCTATAACTCCACCTAATTATGCTTTTCCTATTGTCTGGACTATTCTTTTTTATTTTATTACTCTTTCTCTTTATTATACTGTAACTAGTTCTAAAGGCAAATATGAAAAACAAATAGGGGCTTTATTTGGAATAAATTTTTTACTTAATATACTTTGGACTTTTTTTTATTTTAGGATGCATAATCCTTTGTATGCATTTATAGACATAATCCTGCTTATTTTTTCAATTATTTATTTGATGGTATTTTGCTTTAAGATTGATAAGAGGGCTAGTGTTATACTTATTCCTTATTTAATCTGGGTGTGTTTTGCAACTATCCTTAATTATCTAACTATACTTAATATAAGATAAACATGGGAAAAATAAACAAAGAGTGGCATGAAAAAAATAAAATGCCTAAAAATCCTAGCTTTGAAGCTAAAGTGAAATGGCATAGAGAACACTTCCGAAATTGCAAATGCAGAGAATTGGAAGATTTTCCTGCAAAACTAAAGCAAGAAGCTAAAGAGAGGGGGATAAAATTATGAGACTTACAATTGATTTAGATGATGAAGAAACAGCAATACTTAAAAAAAGAGCTAAAAAAAACATGTTTGAATTAAAAGAACAAGTTGAAGACATTGTAAGGCGAAGCTGTATTAATGCAAAAAATGCAAAAGTTTCTCAAAGTAAATGCGATGATAAGCTAGTGGATATTTTTAGCAGAGATGCTAGAGGCAAGAAAACAAACCAAAAGAAGAAGATATAAAAACTAAACTATACTAATATTTCATAGGGAACAATAAAAAAATGAGGCAAATAAAATCAGTTGCAGCAGTTTTGTTTAGCAGGCTCATAGGATTTATACTTTTTTTAATTATTATAGCACTACTTAACTTCCTTGTTCCATATATAGCTAATATTACTTTTACTGCAGTTGTTAATTTTTTGAATCAAAACATTTGGATAATGATATTATTTAGTATTCTTATTGCAGGTGGAGAGTTATTTAGTGTACTTACGCTTCCTTTTAATCTGCCTTATCCATTGTTTAATGCAATCGGAAGCTTGTTTTTGATTAAATTCCTATTTAATATACTTATTTTTGTAAATAATCAATTAATAAGAGTTAATGTTCCTAGTATAGGAATTACTCTAGATACTTTGTTTATTATAATAGCTGCAATTGTGTTTTTGATAGTTCTTGTAACTGGATATGTTAAAATTTTAGTTGAAATATATTCAAAAGATGATTCTGATGAAGATTATGTTACAAAAAAAGTGGTTAAAAGGGTAAGAAGGGTTAGAATAAAGTAATTATTTAATAAAAATTGAATGAATTAGTAATACTAAAGTAGTAAAACTTTTATTTTTTGGTTTATTTTTATTTTTTAAAAGTAGCTCTAGAATCCAAATATTTTTAAAGAGATATTATCTTAGGAATTTAGATTAGAACCAGATTTTGTTCTATTTATCGAATAAAGAAAAATAGGTTTTGTAAAATCAGGGTTTTTTCATTAACTAAAAGTGGGTACAAAGTCTATACTTATTGAAATATACTTTGCTAACTGTGACATGAAAAAATATATGTCTAATTGTAAAATTGTTTATAAACAATTTTATTATTCAAAAGTTATGAATTAAAGAAAAAGAGTTATTGATTAAAAATGGCAAAAAAAACAAATAGGGAAAAGAGTACAGAGCAGGTGACATTGTTTTCATCTACTAAATTTAGCTATTTAATTAGCAATTTGGATAGGTGTAATATTATATTATTGAAAGGAGGTTTTAAAAATGAATAAATTATATAGCATTTTAATAATGGCTTTATTGGTATTATCTGTTGCGCCTGCTGTTCTAGCAGTTTCTGTTGGATCAGGTGTTTCATTAGATATTACAACTGAAGATTTTAAACCGATCGTATGGTTATGCGATAACAGAATTGTTATGGATGATGCAACTGAACCAGGTAGAATGTCTGGAGATGGCGAATTATTAACTGAAAGGTTAAACAACTATGCTTTCGAAGGTGAACAAATCTCATGGAAAGTTCTAGTAATGGATAAAAACGGAATCAATAAGGTAGAGGATGTTTTTGCTACAATAGGTAGTGCTCAAGGTGCTGGAAACGATATAGAAGTTAATTGTAGAGAAGACTTAACTACAAGAGGTATATCACCTTCTTGTAACGCTAGAATTCTTGAAGAACAAATAACTACATTCAATTCAGCAGTTATGAGATACTATAATTGTGTATTAACAGTTGAAACCACTGATAGTATGTATGGTGAATACTGGATAACAGTTGAAGCTACAGATCTTAGTGGTCTATCTGGTACTATGGATGAAAATGAATACTGGTTCTTAAATCCGGTTATTGCTTTAAGCATAGACGGAGAAATGTCTTTTGACAATGTTAGACCTGGTACAAGTGCTTATTCAAGTACAATACTTGTTGGTAACGATGCTGATGCTGGATCTGCAGTTCTTATGGATATGTTTGTATCTGGAACTGATTTCTATGACTCAACTTCAAGTGGAGCTATGTGCCCTACTACAAATCAACTTAGTTTAGGTCAATTCAGTTATTATACAGTTAATGGTGCTTATTCGACAAATACTGATCCAAGAGCTGATACTGAAGGTTATGTTGGAATAGATTATGGAATAGGATTTAATAATCCAAACCCATTCTATGACGATAGTGAAATCTTACAAGCTGATGAAAAAATCGGTAACTATTATGCAGCTAATGTTTTAGCTCCTGGAGCTGAAATGGCAGTTACATTTAGATTGAATATGCCTGAGCCATGTAACGGAAACTTCGATACAGGAAGTATTTACTTCTGGGGAGAAGCTATCTAAATAGAGTTATTTTTTTATTTTTTATTTTAACTTTATTTTTTTTATATAAAGAGAAGTGAGGAAAAAAATCAAAGAAAAAACTTTGATTTAATTGACTGAATAAGTAAAAAAGAGATTTGGTCGAGGTGATAATAAGATGAATAAATTTCATCGGATTTAAACAAAACCAAAAGGTTTTGATGAACACTAAAAGAAAGGAATAGGAGGGAGAAGATAAAAGCCCAAGAACAAGAATTATAACCTAATTTTTTAGGTTATATTGGGGCTTATTTAAATAAAACTAATTAAATACAATGAAAAAAACAAACACACTTAAAATAATAGTACTAATAATAGGATTTGTATTAATTGGATTAATTATTATTGCTAATGTAAGTGCACTTAAACTTTTATGTTTAACTCGAGGACAATCTGTACCTAAATTTATTTGTGATCATGATAAATGTACAGTTTGTGTTACTGATAAATTAAATCCAACAAATATAAACTTTTGCAGTAAAATGGGTGCATGTAGCCTTCTTGGAGGGGATAGTACCTCTGATACTGAAGCTCCAATTCTTACAGTAAATTCTCCAGTTAATGATAATATTTACAAAACTAAATCTGTTTTTTTTGATTTAAGTGCAAATGAACAATTTACTTTTTATTGGAAAGATAATACTGTTAGAGGAAATAACTGGAGGAGAGTTGCTTCAGGACTTACTAGTTATAAATTAAACTTAAATCTTAAAGAAGGATTTAATGATTTAACTATAAGAGCAATGGATAGAAGTGGAAACTTTAAAGAATCTATAGTTAAGTTTTATATTGATAGTAAAAAACCCATTGTTAAAAAGACATTTCCTTCAAAAGGATTTAGCAGTGGATTATTTGAAGTTCAATTTAGCGAAGAAAATCCAAAATCAGTTGTTTTAAACTATGGAAATGATGCTGTTGGAATTAGAACAATGCCTATTGATTTAAATACATGCACTTTCGTAAAATCAGTTTACACTTGCAATACAAGTGTAAGTGTTAATGATTACAACAATCAAAATATAAGATATTGGTTTACAATTATAGATATTGGAGATAATTCAGTTTCAAGTAAGATTTTAACTTTAAGTGTAGATACTGTTGCACCAGTTATTACTAATCAAGACCTAATAAACCTAGTTGGTAAAAATGCTTATTTTAATCTAAATATAAGTGAAAAGAATTTTGCAGGTGCATATTATACTGTAACTTCTGATTTACGTCCAAGATCAAAATCTATATGTACTAAACTCAAGGATGGAGTGTGTGCTAAAAAATATTCTTTTTCAAAAAAAGGAAATTATGAGATTGAAATAATGGTTGTTGATAAAGCTGGAAACACTAATATTCAATCAGCAAGCTTTAGTATTATTTAAGTGATTTCTTTTAAGTGAAAAAGGTGTCTAGACAAGTTTGACTAAATAAGGTATAATAAAAAATGAAAAAACAAATAATAATTGCATGCATTTTGTTAATTACTCTAGTTTTAATTGTAAATATAAGTGCTTATCAAAGCTTATGTTTAACTAAGGGCGAGGTTCCTCCATTCTCAAGTGAGACTAATTATACTTGCACTCATGATTTATGCACAATTTGTGTTACAGATAGTTTACATCAAGCACATCCAAGTTCTTGCAAGGATATACTTGTTTGTAAACACCTAAGTGAAATAGTAATTCCTCTGGAGAATACAACAAATTCTAGTGAAAATCTTAATGAAACAAATAGTTCTAATTCAACTAATCCTAATGAGAATCTTAATGAAACAAATAGTTCTAATTCAACTAATCCTAATGAGAATCTTAATGAAACAAATAGTTCTAATTCAACTAACACTTCTGTAACTAATAACTCTAGTGTGAATAATATTACAAACATTACCAATCCTATCATAACTATAGAACCATTTAAAGCTAGTCTTGGTTCTCCACTGGACGGTAAAATCTATTCAAAAACAGTTTTATTTAATGTTACTAGTGAAAGAGAAGTAAGTGTTTATTATAAAGAAGAAGATGGTGAATGGAAGATGATTTTAACTGGTAAGAAATCTTATTTAAAAAAATTAAGTTTTAATGAGGGATTTCATAATCTAACTATTAAAATTGTTGATAATAATTATAATGAAAGAAATTTCACAGCTAGTTTTTATGTTGATAATAGTAAACCCAAAATAAGAAAGACTGGCCCTTCAAAGGGTTATACTGATGGATCTTTTGATTTAGAATTTATGGAAACAAATCCTCAATCTCTTGTGTTTAAATATGGAAATTCAATTACAGGTTATCGAGATTATAATGTTCATCTTGAAAACTGTTTTCTTGGAAGAATCTCTAGATGTAATGTAAAGGTTAATCTGTCTGATTATAACCAGCAGAATGTTTATTATTGGTTTACTCTAAGGGATGTTTCAGGAAATAGTGTTGAAACAAAGCACATTCAACTAAGTGTTGATGCAACTAGCCCTGTAATTAATAATCCTGATTCTATCTTTAAACTTGACTCAAAATCTAAGACAGTTACATTTAATTTAAACATAACAGAATTAAATCTTGCAAGTGTTTCTTACTTAGATAGTTCTCAAAGAACCCCTAAATGGAATCTTTTATGTCCGAAACTAACCAAGGGGTATTGCTCAAAGAAATTAACTTTTGTAAGGGGAACTCATGACATAGAAGTTAAAGTTCTTGATAAAGCTGGGAATTCTGTTACTCAATTAATTGAGTTTGATGTTTAATTGTATATTTTTTCTCCTAATTCGCGAATAGTTTTAGATTTTAACTCTGTTGAATTATAAAGAGATTCTATTTCCTGGGAGATGATACTTATTGCATTCTTATCTTCTATTTTTATAATTGTTTCATAATGGGTATTAAATCCACTATAAGTAAAGTTAGCTGAACCAAGAAATGCAATATTTTCATCTATAATAAATATTTTTGAATGTATTAGATTTGTACTCCAGGGTTTATTGCTTGAATGAGAATCAAATATTTTTAGTCTAAATACTGAATAATATTCATATTCTTTTTGATTTAATGAGGGGAATAAAATGCCAATTAGTGATATTATTAATAAGGGGAGTGAAATAATTAGCAACAATGGTAGGAAAGGGGTTAATAAGAACAATATTGCAGATAAGATTAGCATCCCTAAAAAAGCAGGTTTTGAATGTTTAGGAATAGTTTTTATATCTTTTAAAGAGATTTCTTTTTGTTTGATTATATCTGATAATTTAAAATTTGAAAATCCTTTTTCACTCTCTTTTATTTCATCGCAAGTAATAAGAGTTATTTTAACTCCTTTCTTTTGAAGGTTTACTAATTTTTCCAGATAACTTGATGAGAGATATGGAGAAACAATCTTTACTGATTCTTTTGAATTTAATACTTCTTTTAATATTTCTATTCCGGCCTTTCTCCCGATATAAATCTTATCATTTTGACTTATAGTTCTCATTATTAATACAATAAACTATCTTCTACATAAATATATCTAATTTTAATTAATTTTAAAAACCCTATTTATTTCTATACTTTATGAGAAAGATTTGGATAATTGCTATTGTTATTATAATATTATTGTTGGCCTTTGGATTCTTTTATGTTCAACATATTAATTCAAAAGAATTAGTTTTAAAACAAGCCTTAGTTACGCCGCAGGCAAATACTGGAAATTATGAGCCAGTTGCAATTACAAAGGAAAATCTTCCTGATTTCTTTAAAGTACAGGGATTTGTTTTAGATCTTCCAAGCGATGGAGTTATCTTAGTTAGACTTTATAGCTTTGAAACTGGAGAAAGGGTCTATGAGGAAAGTTATGTTATTAGAAAGGGAAGTGTTGAAAAAGGAAGTGTTGAAAATGCTGATATAACAGTTATTCTTTCTTCAAAATATGTTCCTGAACTTGGAGATTTTTGTGGAGCAGTAAAGAAAGCAAAGCAAAATGGAGATATTGGATTTGAAACTTCTATTGGCAAAGTTGCACTTGCCTGGAAATATAAAAGCATGACTAAGTACAAGGATTGTTTTGGACTTTAATTCTTAGAGAAAAAATTATTTAGTCTTATGAAGAACAAAAATGAGAAAGTCATGCAATCGTTTATGAAGTTGATTCTAGTCAATTAAATTTAGGGTTTTGTTACTATTACGATTAAATGAAAATCTATTGTTAACTTCAAGTAGTAAGATATGTTTATTAAAAACTTAGTATTGTTATTAGATAAGGAGGTGAGAAAAAGTGTTAAATAAAAAGGCAGTTGTGATAACAGGGTTAACTTTGATTATTTTGCTTATTAGTTTTTCCAGTGTTATTGGCGCAACTCAGAGATTTACTAAAATAAATGTTTTTCCAAGAGACTTGGATGGAACCATTGTTCGGGATGGTGCTAATGGGTGGATTAAACTAAATTATGGGAGGTATGGTTATCAAATAGAGTCGAGAGCGCTAGAGCTCAGAAGATATACTTTCTATAGACTTGTTTATACAGAAGCTGACCCAAGTTCTGGTGAAGGTGCAGAGATTTATTGCATTGATGAGAGAAAAGCAAACAATATTGGTAATCTAAAAATTAAAACAAGTGAGTTTAGGCCTGTTTTAAATGAAATGAACTTTTGGATTGTTCTTTCAGAAGATGCCGATTGCATAGACCATAAAATGATTGCCTGGAACCCTGTTAATTATTTATTTTCAGAGTAGGAAAGCTTTTTTTAGAGAAAAAGGTCTTTAGTAAAAATTAGGTTTAATTTTTTTTCTTTTTTATATTATTGGTGAGTCATCAATCATTTCGCGAACATAATCTTTTCTTGCAAGGCCTTTTATTTGAGCTTTATTTAAATCTGCAACAACATATGGAACAGGAGTTGTTTTACTTTGCATAAAAGGAACATAAGGTATTTTTTGTTGTTCTAGTTCATTTACAAGTGCTTGAAGACCTGGCGCTATTAGGACTTCTTGTTTTTCTCTTACAGGTTTATTTGGCCCAAAACTTACTTGAGTTACTACTGATTCTTTATATTCTCTTTCTGCTATTATTTTTATAGGAATCCTATCTCCATTTAAAGAGACATCTTTTAGTTTTCTTTCAAGCCTTTTGTCTAACTTTGAATTTATCATTATTTTTGTTTGTTTTTGGGGGTTTAATAAGATTTCGGAAGGTTTCTTTTAAAGTAAATACTCTTATATACTTAGTAGATTTAGGATATTTGGAGGTATTTTAAAAAATGGCTAAATGGGGAAAATGGACTGCACTTGTTGGCGGACTTATTGCAGTAGTTGGACAATTTTGGGGCGCTAGCTACTACTTGCCACTAATTGGTGGAGTTGTTGCTATTATTGGTGCTTTAGGCACTGATTAAATAATTCATTTATTTTTTTATTTTTTATTTTATAAGATTCTAAGTAGTAAACATTAAAAACCCTAAAAGTTTAGGGAAATGAATAGGGGTGAGGATATTAATCATGTCAACACCTTATTCAGAGTATTATCGTAACAAAATGCAAGGAAAATTTGGTTCTGCTCAAAAAAAATTAGAACTCTCAAATTTAAACTCGCTTGAAAATTCTAGTAGTGAAAAAACCTTTAAATCCTTGCCAAAACATGAGTTTTTTGAACAAAGAGCAATTAAACCCTTAAGCAGAAAAGATATAATTATTGCGCTTTTACTTGCAGTACTTATTGTTACCTTTGCAGTTGTCTTGATTGCTTTAATTTTATTTCTTCCAAAAACTTCTTTTTATCCATATATTGTAATTGGATTTATTGTAGTTTCAGCTTTCTTATTCTTATTATTTTTTTATAAGAATTATGAAAAAATAATTGTTAAAATAAATCCTGTTTTTTTAATGACTTTTATTTATATTCTTTTAATCCTAAACATGTATCTTTCAAGCAATGTTTATTCTGTTGAATGGGGATTTCTTGGGTTTGTAATTGCAGCAGTTATTTTCTATGATGCAAGAATTGACTCCAGATTTTTAATACTTCCAGCATTGCTACTTTTAGGTTATGTTCCATTTTTACTTATTGCAAAGCAAAATGCAGTTGCAGAGACAATTGCGATTTATGTTTATTATTTCTTAGTTGTTGGAGTTGGACTGCAGTTAACTGAATATCTAACAAAAAATAATAATTATTTAGATTTTGAGGGTTTAATGACCAGACTTATTCAAAAGGATTGGGGAATAGCTCCGATAATTACAGGACTTATTGCAATTGGATTTACTGTCCTTAACAGATTTAAGGAAGTTGAAATCTGGAAATATAGTTTTATTTATTTATTTGTAATTAGTTTGATTATTTATTTTATCTCAACAATTACTTCAAAGAAAAATTGATTCTTGGACTTGGGTTAAAGTGAGTACTGAGAAGTTAAAAAAATCCTATGTTTTCTAGTATGCATAAGCTTAAAGAGGGGTAAAGCTGTGCTTATTTGATTAATATGAAACCTTATGAACCTAATAAAAAATTCCAAAAGAAAATAATAGTTGATGTTAATGAGGAGATTTCAGCTCTTATTCGAAAAATTGAATTAAACTATGGAATTTCTCCAGAAGAAGCAATAAATTCTGTTAATATTTCAATTAAAAATTTAGGTTCTCCAAAGCACAGTATTGAGATAGTTAGATAATTCTAGGAGATTAATTTGATAATTTTATGAGATATATTGGTAATGTTGTTAAAATAAAGAGAGTAAAGTAACTTATGCAAAAAGGTAATGAGAGAGTAATGTAAAAAGTAGATAATGTTATAGAAGATAAAAATGATGAGAAAGTAAAAAGAGTAAAATTAAAGCCAAAATTGAAGAAAGCAAGAGATTTGGTAAGGTTGTTAAAAGGATAAGATTAAGTGAGGTAAAACCAAAGGTTTAAATATTACAATAGCCTATAACCTGTTATAAGGGGTTATAATTATATATGTCTACAACTATACAGATATCTGATAATGTAAAAAATACATTAGATAAGATGAAAATGCTTGAGAGAGAAACTTATAATGATATAATCGAGAGAATGCTAGAAGATGATCTAGAATTAAACGCACAGACAAAAAAAGACATTGAAGAAGCAAGAAAAAGAATAAAATCTGGAAAATTTTATACACAAGAAGAGGTTGAGAAAAAACTCGGCATATCATGTTCAAGATAATTTGGGATGAGAATTCTTATGAGCAACTTAATAAATTAGAACCTTCTATTTCTAGAAGAATTACTAAGAAAGTTTGTGAACTTTCTGAAAATCCTTTTTCTAAAGATATAAAACGATTAAAAGGAAGAGATGATTTTAGACTAAGAGTTGGAGATTATAGAGTTCTTTTCTTAATTGAAGGAGAGGTTATACAAATATTAAAAGTTGGACATAGAAAGAATATTTATGAAAGATGTTAAAATTATTAGTAGAAAACTGAGCTTTTTTTAAATAGGAGATAAACAAGGATTATTAGAGTTATTAATGAGATTGAGATTCCTATTATGAACCTTAGAGGAATACGAGAAGGTTCTATCTGACTAAAATTGGATATCTTGTATAAATTTATACAATCATTTTGATAAACAGGAGTTAGACTTGAAGTTATAAAATTATAATTTTCTGGGTAATAGGCACATTTGTCATGTAAGATATATTCTACATTTGACTGCTCTAGACAAGAAATGCTTTTTTCGTATAGACAATTTGAGACTTGAGCAGTAATTTCATCTGCAGTACCCCATTTATCTGCTCCAATTATTATAGGCTCTTTTAATATCTGGTCAATTGGAACTGCTACTCTTCCATCTGAAGAAGAAGTTATTGACCAGGAATAAGTCAGATAGTTTTCAAAAGGCAAATAGATAATATTTCCAGTGATTGACTGCTGTTCTAGATAGTTATTTGTTTCATAGTAAGAATTTGGATAGCTAATAGGTTGAATTTGATTATTTAGTCCGATTAATGGATATGTATAAGCTAAGATAAATAAGACTAATAGTGAGGTTAGTATGATTAAATAGACTGGTTTTATCTTTGATTTAAGCTTTATTATTGTGATTGGAATAAAGTAAGCATAAGCTAATGCAATAAAAGAAACAAATTTATGACTGTCTCTAAAACCATTGAAAAAGGGAAGGTTTTGAAACAAAAAATCAAAAAATGGTTTTGTATATGGGTGAGATATTCCGGTTCCAAAAATAAGTCCAATCCAAAACAAAGTGAAAAAGAGCTTAGATTTTTTTGAAGTAGATAAAGAATAACCTATTAACATTAAAATGACTAGAGTAGAGAGCCCGATTATGCTTACATATAATGGGAGTTGTTTATATGGAACAGTTTCTGCTATTTCTCTCCAAAAACCATACATTCCAAGTATTTTTGAAACAGCTGGAGCATGTTCTGACATTTTTGGTGAAAAAAAGAATTCATGGTCTGAGTCAATTGTTGAAAACACTTTATTATCAAAAAATCCTTGTATCCAAAAGGAGTTTAGAAGAATTAAGAGTATGACTAGTAAAACAATTGAACCTATATATTTAGAGAGTTTTATTTTATCATTATCAAACCAGAAACTTGCAATAATAAAAATAATGAGATTAAGAGCAAAAAAGTGAATTGAAATTGAAGAACAAAGAGTAAATGCTATTGCTAGTTTGAGCATTGATTTTTTATTTAAACCTGATTCAAAAAATGCAAAAAGGTAGTAAAGATAAACTGGAACTGCAAGATAAGCAAGCAAGACTCCTAATTGACCTATCATAATTCTTGAATAAACAAAAGGATTAAAGAAATATATTAGTGAAAAGAGAATTGAGTAGACTAGTGGTTTATCTTTAAAGGTTCTTTTAGTATAAAAATAAGAAACAAGCATTGCAATTAATATTGAAAATGTAAATAACAGGTAAAATAGATTCAAGGGGGTTGCAATTATCTTTAAAATATCAAATAAGGAAAAGACATAAGTGTAATTTGAAAGCTTGATAAACTTTTCAATGTCTAAATATGTTGGAGAAACATAGTCAACAAAAAGAAGGTTTGAAAATATGTTTTTTTGAAAAATTAAAAGCCAGATTGCTATTGGGACAAGATAGTCTAAATTGAGTTTGGAGAGGTTTTTCATTTTGATTATCACTCAAGAACTCTTTTTCCTTATCTAGGTTTTGTCACTACTTAATATTGATACTTATTTGCGGTTTTTAAAGGTTGCTTTTTGGTTAAAATAAAACCAGAAAACAGGGAAAAATATCAGTAGCTCATTGTAAAACAAAAAATGAGTAAATAATGCAAGAAGATGATGAGGGGGCAAGATAAGAAGATATGTAAAATAAAATGAAGACAAGGAAATTACCCTTTATTTTACAAAATATTATTTAAAGGGTAAGATTTATATAGTTAAACAATGTTTAAACATTATGGAACTTATAAGAAATGTTCAAAGATGGGGTAATAGTTCAGGAGTGTTACTTCCAAAAGAATGGCTTAATCGAGAAGTTAAAATAGTACTTGTAGAAAGAAGTCTCAATATAAACCAAGAAATCTTCGACATTTTAAGTCTATACCTAGATGATATTATCGGGATTTATATTACAGGCAGTTATGCTAGAGGAGAACAAGATGATAGGTCAGATATTGATATAATTGCAATATCAAACAGTGTGAAAAAAGAGATAAATTCTGGAATATATAATGTTTCGATAATACCTCTTGATACAATTGAAAAAACTATAAAAAATAATCCTATTATGATTCTACCCAGACTCTATGAGGCAAAAGCTATAACTAATGTGCAATTATTAAACAGACTTAAAGAAGTTAAACTAAATAAAAACTCTTTTAAGGATTTTATCAAAGATAGTGAAAGAATTATAGAAATAAACAGAGGACTTATCCAACTCGATAAAGAATTAAAATATCTAGAATCTAGCGATCTTATTTATTCTCTTGTTTTAAGACTCAGAGGTATTTATTTAATCAGATGTATTTTAGATAATCAACAATATTCTAACAAGGATTTTTTAAATCTGATAAAAAAATCTATTGGAGAAGACTATGCAATGGTTTATAATGTTTATCGAGATATAAAAGAAGATAAGAAGAGTAAATATCAAATTTTGGTTAAAAGTGCACAAAAATTATTAGACTTATTAAAAGAAGAGGTAGTTAATGCCAAAAAATATTCGAGGGGGTAATGTTTTTTCGCCTGATTAAAAATTAGATACCCCTATAGTTTTTAACATGCCCAAACGAGAAAAAAGACTTAAAAAAGGAATTGAATCAATAGAAGAACAAATTGAGATTCACAGAAATAAATTAAAGAAAGCTAAAGAGGATAATAATGAATATCTTGAAAAATATTATGAAAAAGAGTTAGATTCTTTAGAGAAAGTAAAAGATTTAAAAAAGTCTCAATTAGATAGGTAAATCTCTATTATTTCAAATCTAAAATGAAAGATTAGAAATAAATCTTTTGGTTACCACATGGTTACTTAGGTTACTATATTTTATAATGTACATAAATAAGAAAAGGTAATATTTTTAAATGACTTATTTTTAATAAAAATAAGAAGAGTTCTGATAAACCTTGTCTAGGGAAGAGAGTTTGAGAAGGAAGTTTAATATGAATATTGAAAAAATAACTGAACTAATAACAAAAGGAAATGGACATTTACAAGTGCCTGCTTACTTTCAGGTAGGAATTTTTGGACTAAATGCTAGTCTATTAAGGCAACTTTCTAGCAGAAATGCCCGAGGGCTTGATATTGGATGTGGAAATGGTTCTTTAGTTAAATACCTTAGAGAAAAAGAAGTAAGTTTTGATGGAATTGATAGTCAAGCACCTGAAGCAGAATATTTTATGAAACAAAATATAACTGGTATGAAACCTATGGCAGGAGCAATACCAAGACCTGATAATCATTATGATTTAGTTGTTGCTTTTCAAAACATTATGCTTAATCGAGCATTTACTATTGGAGGAATACTTCATGACCCTACGAAAAGAGAAGGAGAGGCTTGGGAAATAGAAGACCATGAATCAAGAGTAAGAACAGGACAGTTTATCCTTTATGAAGGAGCAAGAGTAGTAAAGCCTGTAGGAAGATTTTTGATTTATCCTGAAGCAAAAAGAATTGATGACATAATTGGAAGAGGAATGCTTTCTATGCAGGGAATTACATATCATTCAGAAGATGTAGATGAAGCAAATGCAAAAAAGTATATGAAGTGGGAACTTAAAAAGTATGGTCTTGATGAAGATATGCAAAGAGAATACTTGGGCGAACAATATTTTGAAGACTGGGGACTTTACCAAAGAACAGTTGTGATGAAGAGCAGGTAAATTTAATAATTCTAGTTTGCTTAGTGATAGATGAAAAAGTGGATTATTGGAGTTATAATAATTTTGTTTTTTGTTTCGAATATATTAGCTTTAGGTTCTAATGGTTTGCCAAGTGAGAATCAAGTTAAAAATTATGTTAATAAATTAATAGCAGAATACAATAATTATTATTTACGAGATAATCCTTCTCCAGAGGATTTTAAATTTTATAGTCTGCATAATCCTTATAATCAGAATTTTAAAGTAACTGCAATAAGAACCGATCCTGACTATAATTCCACAATTACATTGATATTTGATCCATTTTCTAAGGACTTACTAGTTGAAGTAGACTATTCTAGAGCTTCTAATAATCACTTTATCCATATCCGTGGAGACTCAGATGTAATTCTTCAAAATAATACTTTTTATGAGGGGGGTAAACTGGTGGAGTATCAGTTCTTTAGGATGGTTGTTCCAACTTATAATATTATTTATGATCCAGATAATTTTGCAAAATATAAGGCTTTAGAACAATATCTTTCAGACATGGATACAAAGAGAAGATCAAAACTTCATTCAAAATGGGATATCTATAAATCTGAGCATTCTAATAGTATTCCTGAAGAAATTTCTAGAAAGTTGGAGTTTGAAATAAATATGAATAAAACTTATACTCTCGAAGATTATAATAGAGATATTAAATATGTGAATTTAATAGTTGAGTGGAATGATTATAAAATTCAACATTCGTCTAGTTTACCTAAGAAAAAAGTACAAGACTTTGAATCAAACCTTTTTACTAATCCGAATTATACTTATATTGATTTTAAAAGAGATTTTGGCGCTATTAAGAAAGATGTTGAATGGGAAGAGACCCCTTTGATAAATAAAATATTGTATTACTTAAATATTATTTTGACTATCTTCGGTATTCCAGGTATTATCTTGTCTTTTTATGAAATTCATAAACTATCTAAGAAGTATAATTTTAAAAAGAAAAAAGTAACTAAACCTAATGAGCCTATCTAAATTTCTTAAGTCCTTTTTTTAATTCATACTCAAAGGTTTCTTCTACTTTTATTACTTGTTTTCTAAACAATAATCTTATCACAATAAGCATCATAATAATTATAAGAACAAGTTCTGTCCAAGGGAATTTAAGATTAACTTGAGGTGCTCCCCTAACAAGATAATAACCGTTATCACTAAGTTTTTCAACTGGACAGTTGCCCTCAGAATTTTTATATTGTTTGGCACAGATTGTGCTTATAACATTAGTGGGATTTGTTTTAATTACATATTCTTGGTCTTGTTTGTAATCATCTGGATTTAATGAGGGCTTGATTGAGATAAGCTCATGAACTTGTAGGTCGTCGTAGAGGTTTGTGACTGTTTGGATGCCGTCGGAAGAAGCATAAAAATGTATAATGTCTCCTTCAGACTGATTATGAAAGGTTAATAAAGTGTTATATTCTGTCCAATTTTCTGTGTGTTTGAAATTTTCGTTGGGATTGCAAATTCCTTCTCCAAGGATTAAATTACAAATTTTAGGATTATCTCCTTTGTAATAAAAAGATAAAATGTATTTTTTAGAATTATCAAAATTTAACATGGATTTGGTAATGCACGCACATTGATTTAAAGAACTTAAATTTAGAGAAAAATCTCCCTCAAAAGCATTATGTGATTTAGAGGCAAAAATATTAGCATTACTTTCGGGATTAGGGCAACAATTTCCCACCTGTTCCTTAAAATTTTCAAAACCTCCATCATCAATGAGATTTTTAGAACTTAATTTGTAAACTTCTGCAGGTATTATTTTATAATTCATGTAAGTAATTGTTATTATAAGTACAATTCCTGCTAAAATAATTATTGCTAATATGTATCTTAGTGTGTTTTTCATTTTAGTTTAACCATTTTAGGATAGTTTTTAATTAATTATCACAGAACCCTTTTATTAGCTAGTTATCAATGTTATCACTTGTTATGGATACTAATTATCGGTTTTTAAGCTTTTGTTTTTAGATTTTCTCCAATCATAAATTAGGTAGACTATACAAAGGATGAAGGTTGTTAATGAGATGACTAAGCCTAGGTAAAAATAGGATTGAGGCTTGAAATACATAACAAGTTCAATATCAATAGATCCATCTGCATTTTGTTGATAATATTCTGAAGAGTAATTATCTTTTATATATTGAGAATCAATTGTCCAGCCATTTGCATAATCATAAACCATTTGATGAGAATTATCAAATATCGGTTCTTTGTATAAATAAGACAATTCTTCGCCTTCAAAGAATTTTTGAGTATGTTCACATTCTGTTGTTTGAGTGTTATTGTAAAATTCTGATGGTTCACACCATGAAGATGAGAGATTCTTTTTTAGGTAGATTTTCCAACCGGTACTAAAAGATTCTAAAAATTGTATGTTATCCTTATTTAGATTATATATGTAAAGATGATATTTTATAGGATTAACCTTTTCATAAACCAATGATGATGAACCCAAAATATGGATTCTTTTTTTAAATGGATTTTCTTTTAATTTAAATAAAATAAATTCAGAGTTTTCAAATTCTTTTTGCCACATCGAATTATCAATTATTTCAATTATACTTCTGTAATTATCTATTGGATAATATTTTGAATTTATGGTATCCTTTTCAACAATTATATAATTATATCCTAGTTTGTTAGAGTATTCATTAATTAGGCTATAGTTTCCCTTTATGTCATTTATCATCTTAGAATAATTATCGGGAGTTAATCCTGCATACATTTTGGTTAGTATATTCTTCTCAGATAGGTAATATATCCTATCTGGGCCAGTATATCCATCCTGGTAGGAGGTATATCCTACGAAATGGTTAGTTATTGGTAAAATTAGAATCCTATCTGAATTACTAATCTTTTTTAACTCCGTTTTAATCTCATTGTAGCCCTCAGGTAAATTACTATCCCAATATTTATTAATCGGTTTATAAAGAATTGAAGATATTAGTGGATTTAATAGCAAGATTAAAATCAATACTATATAAACCCCTTTATTTTTTGGTAAGTTCAAAAATGTAAACAGGATCATTAAGGGTATTAGAAAAAACATAAAATATTGTGCTCCTGATCTAAAGAATAATAGGTATAAGTTATTAGAATATAACAATTTATTCACTTCCATGAAAGGAGGATTTATGCCTTTTGTTAGAAAAAGTATAATGACTAGAGTTATTAAAATAAAGATATTGTTTCTCTTATTTGATATTATGCTCATTAAAAATAGGGCAAATAAGATGAATGAATAAACTATCAATATAGGATTTTTTAGAAATAGGATTGAAAAATCTTTTGATTGTATCCCTGTCACTTCATCTACGCCATTATTTAAAAATCCATAGTTAATAATCTCACGATAGATATTATTTAAATTATAAGTATTACTTATTTGGAGCGATTCTTGATTGTATTTATTTAATATAGAATTGTCTATTGAATAATTCATATAAATCATTGTTCCAATTAATAATGCTAATAAAGATAAAATAGTTAATACCTCTAATATTAAATATTTCTTTATAAAATATTTATAATCTATTTTTAGATTCTTTTTGCTTGTTGCTAAAAATAGGATTGGTATAAATAAATTATTTAAGATTAGAATATTTAAAGATCTATAAGAGACTAATTCTATAATCAGGTACAGAAAGCAGTAAATAAATTTTTTCTTTGTTATAAACGAGTAGAAAAGAAAATACATCATTGGAAAGCTTAAGAAACCTATAATCTGATAATTTATAGGGGTTATAAATAAGATAGAAAAGAATAAACTAAAAATAGTTAAGAACGTTGCTATTACAGCGTCTTTTTTTGTTAAAAAGATATTATAAAAAAGATAAAACGATAATTGTAAAAGATAAATTATTGCTATCCAAAATAAATTTGTTGATATTTCAAAACTCCCCGTCATTTTGAACAAAATGAATGGAATTATATTGATTAAAGTTGTCCATAATGATGCTGCAGAAATTATTCCTGAATCTGCTGATTCCCAAATATAAATTCCTTTGTTAATGAAAACCTCATAGTCTAAGGCTTGAGCTGTATCTCCCCCATTGATAAAATTTTTAGAAAAAGAAAAATCTATACAGCGACCGATTAATAAAATTGCTATGATTAAAAACAGGATATTTGTTATTATTATTCTTTTTTTATCTGACTTTTTTATTATATCTTTCATCTTTTAGCACATAAAAAATACATCATATGTGTCCCCCCGAGATAGGTATCTAAGACTGAAACAACTTTTGTTATTTTATATCTAAAATTTGTTTGGCTACTAGTTGCCTCTATTGGAATATAGAATTCTTCTAAGATTTTTAAATTGTTCTTAATTAATTTCTTTTTAAAATCTTGTTTACTAAACGATTTTTCAAAACCAATATTCCAAATGCCCAAAAATTGCATTATTTTTTTAAGTGGGTAGTGTAATCCTTGTTTACATGGAACTCCAATTAGGATATGTCCATTTTTTTTAAGTATTCTTATATGTTCTTTTAATGATTCAAACGTTTCATTAAAATGTTCTATCACCCCCCCACTGAAAATTAAATCAAAATAATTATCTTTAAAAGGCATTTTTCTAACATCTCCTTTGATAAACTTGATATTTTTTATTTTAAGCCTATTAATCTTTTTATTAGACATTTTTAAGAAATTATCTGCGATCTCAATACCGATGACCTTATTTCCAAGTTTAGACATAAATATCGCAGTTTCACCATCACCACTTCCTGCCTCTAAAAACCTAATATTTTTGTATCTTTTTAATACATTAAATGGAAATGAATTATAGTTGATATCCTTTCTAGCATACATATTCGATATCTCATTCCATTTTTCTTCACAATTAATTGTTTTCTTTTTCATTTTATATAATCTCTAAATATTTATTTGATACATTTTTCCAAGACAAATTGGATAAATCTATCTTTTTTAAATTTTTATATTCTTTATTCTTGATTATTTTTAATAGTTCCCTGTCGAAATTTTTGTTATAGATATTTATTTTGTAAGGGTAATTCTTGAATATTTCTTTCATGCCTCCAGATTCTGTAGTTATTATTAACTTGTTGCATGCCATACCTTCAAATGCAGCTATTGGACAAGGATCCCATAGGGAAGGTATTGAGAATAAATCGCATTGATGAAGAAGTGAAATAATATCTTTTTTGCTTCTCCATCCTATTAAATGGACGTTATTATCAAGACCTTCTTTTTTTATAAGCTCTTTTAACTCTTTTTCAAAACCGTCTTCAGTGCCTGCTATAATATAATGCAGATTTATTCCATTTTTGATGAAAAAATTCATCTTTTCTATCACTAAATGGAACCCTTTCATTTTAGATATTCTTCCCATTGAAAAGATAGTTAAATCTTTTCCTTTTTTAAGCAAGAGTTCTTTATAGATATCTAAACTTTTATTTCCTTTATTTTCTAAGTATTCTTCTTGATTTATTCCGTTTAAAACTGTTAATGTTTTATCCTGAAACTTTGATATTCTAGTATCTTGAGAAATATAATCTGAAACTCCAGTTATTTTAGACGAGCCTTTTAATGCTTTTTGTATTGAAAATTTTTCAAATGTTCCATATAGTATTTTTGCCAAAAAACCCTTTTTGTTTTGGGTTTCTGGATAACCATGTAATGTAAAAATGTATTTGACATTCTGCTTTTTGAGTATTTTTGCCAATTTATTTACTAACAAAAATCCATAACCGTGTAAATGAGCAACATCAGGATTTTCTTTTTTTATTATCGCTTTTAATTTAAACCAAGATTTGGGGTTTGGGGGCATTACTGTTCTTAAAAACGGCATAGATTTAGGATAAGGTATCTCAGGTATTTGATAGAATTTTATTCCATCTTTAGTGTATTCTTTTATTTCTTCACTCCAAGAATTAGTTGGATAATAGCCATAAACAACAACTACTTCATTGCCTAGTTTTTTGTAATTTTCGGCTAATTGTTTGTAAACTTCTCCGCCACCACCTACGTGATAGGGTTGATATTCGGGAGTACCTAATAAAATTTTCATTTTATTCTTCCCAGACCTCTTGAGTCTTATTTGCTACATTTTTCCATGATCTTTGATTCTTGAGCAAGGTTATATCTTTTTGAAATTTGTTTTTGTTTTCAAAAAATTGGATTATACTGTTTTTTAAGGATTGAGAGTCTCTTTTAAAAATTGCTTCTGGAAGTATTCTTGACCATACTTCATCAAAAGCATCGCTTGCTAAAAAAGGAAGTTCGTAAGCCATTGAAAAGTTCATAGGACCGCTTGCACTTAACATATAAAGATAAGGGAGAATAAGAACATCTGCTGCGGAAAAATATGCTGTAATCTTATCATCTTCAACAAAACCTGTAGAGATTACATTTGGATTGTCTTTTATAGAGTTATTAAATTTTTCATACCATTTATTATATTTTTTATCTTTTTCAACTCTTTTTGGTTTTCCTCCAGCTAAGATAAGCAAATAATCCCCCTCTAGTTGATTAAATGTTTCTACAAGCAAATCAACTCCTTTATAGCCTGCTAAAAATCCAAAGAATAACAAAACTTTCTTGTTCTCTGGAATATTAAGTTCTCTTCTAGCTTTGTCCTTTGAAATAGATTTTAGATTTGATTCTACTCCGTGAGGAATTACAAAAATTTGATTATCTTTGAATCCATAATCTTTTATTAGAGTTTCTTTGAAATATTCTTCATGAACAATAGAAATATCAATATGTTTTGAACTTTTTTTGTAGACATATTTAAAAACTTTTTTTATTACAAAGTTCGGCAAACCTAACTGATTGACTTTGTTAAAATTACCATTTATTATCTTTTGAGCTACGACCCCGTGATAGGTTACAATAACTTTTTTACCAAGTTTTTTTAATTTTTTCAATAGAGTTAAGTATTTTAGTATAGTTCTTGAACCCCCAAACAAATTAAACTCGTGCTGAATATGCACTATTTTAATATTGGGATATTTTTTTATTTCTTCAATTATCTGTTTATCAAAATTATTATTTCCTCTTGTCCAGCACTCGTTTATTTCCATATTGTCTTCCATGAATGAATTTTTTGAGTTTTTAATGTCTGAGAATATAACTATTTTATTTTTGAATTCTTTATCGCAAGATTCTAACAGATTTTTTGTATATCCAGCTATTCCGCTAAAATTAGTATGTTTTACTCCTTTTTCAGGATATGTTACAATTATTCCAATGGTTCTATTCTTCATTTTACCTCTTCTCTTACTATATAAGTAGGTCTATTTTGTATTTCTTTCATCATCACTATCTGGTATGTTGAAATTATTCCTAGTACGAGTATTAAAAATCCATTGTTCATGATTATAAATGCTGAAAGTATAACACTACCACTAAAGAATGCAGGATCTATGAAGTATCTAAAAAATAACATTGTTCCAAATCCAATTGAGCCTAATGTAAATAAGAATATTCCAATTGCCATAATTATTTTCATAGGAAGCATACTAAACGAAGTTATTCCAACTCTGGCAAAGGTTATCATTTTTCTTAAAGAATAACTTGTTTTTCCATTAATTCTTTCTCCTGCAACATATTCTATTGATGTTGATTTAAATCCAATCCAGTTGACAAGACCTCTGTAGAACTTGTCTTTTTCAGTTATTTTGTTTAATTCATTTACTACTTTTCTATCAAGAAGTCTAAAGTCTGCAGAACCTTCTTCAATGGTTAGGCTAGACATAGAATTTATCAGCTTGTAAAATCCCCAAGAACTAAGTCTCTTAAATAAACTTTCTTTACCACTATTGATTCTTTTTGTGTTAACTATCTCATAACCTTCTTCCCATTTTTTTACAATAGTTGGAATTAGATAAGCAGGATGTTGGAGGTCTGCATCCATCATTATCACAGCTTCTCCCTTTGCTTTTTTTAAGCCAGCTTCAATTGCTGCCTGATGTCCAAAGTTTTTACTGAAGTTTATCCCTTTTACATTTGAATCTTCTTGAGATATTCTCTTTATTTCTTCCCAGGTTTTATCTTGACTTCCATCATCAATATAAATTATTTCATAATTATATGAACCTAAAGATTTCCAGACTTTGGTTATCTCTTTATGCATTAGAACTACATTTTTTTCTTCATTATGAGAAGGGACTATTATTGAGATTGTTTTTTTATTTGTCATCTTTGTTGTCACACCCCTCTTATTTGACTATTGACATATAATATTGGCTATTTAACCTTGCTCTTGTAACTCTTTAGTATTACTAGCAGTTTCTTTATCACGTTTAGATTTTTGTGTTTTTAAACCTTATGTCTGTTGTTACTTTCAAATGGTTAAATGATAAAATTTATAAACCGGCAAAGGTGATAATTCTAATGACAAATCATGCTGGACCAAATCAGAGAGAGGCAACATCTGTAGAGATTGCTGAGATAAAGCAATATTATAATGCCTTGGAGGAGATTAGTGAAAAAAAGTATAATGCTGAGACTAGAATACATAATATTTCTAAAATGAGTTATTTAGGGGCAGGTTTTCTTGTTATGGCAAGTTTTGTAGGAATTATGGGAACTATTGCTGTTAATCCAAATAGTAATAATCCTTCTGTTAAAGAACATAGACAGGTTGAAGAAAAGTTAAGAAATTTACATGATTATAAAAATCAAGTTCCATCTTTTTATTTTGCACCTGAATTAAAACCAGCTCTCAAAAATTTATCAAAGGATCTGGATAATCTTGTTTCTGAAAATCAGAGTAAACTTGAAGCTCTTGAAAAAGCACCTGATTATGTACAAGATAGGGAATGGTTAAGTAAACATGGAGATATTTTTGCTTGGGGCACTTTTGGGGCCCTAGGGCTTGCAGCTGCTACTGCTGCTGCACAAATCTCTGCATACTGTATGAATGCTAGATTATTTAATAAAAGAAGAAAAAATATTTTGAGACCTTCTTGCCTTGATTCTCAGGCTTAAACATAATTATTTTTTAGATTTCTTTTTATTTCTGAATTTTCTGATTAACTGAATTATAATAAGCAAAATAACTATTGCAATTATTATAATTGCAGGAAGCCAAATTCTTTGATTTGATAATGAACCAATAAAAGCACCAGTTATTCCTGATATTCTAGTTGGACTTTTTTGAAATTCTTCTGAGGTTTGAATTAAAGGGTCGGTATTATTTACATTATTGTTATTATCTGGAGTTGTTACAATACACTTTAGTGTTTCTTCAGGTTTTGTTTGATTCTGACAATCATTTCTTATTTTAGTACAAACTCTTGTTTGAGTGGAGTTTTTACATTCTGTCCACTTTGTACAATTCCACATACTTGAAAGACAAATTGGTAGAGAACTTGAACTTGAATAACTTCCTCCGCCACCGCCTCCTCCTCCTCCTGAAGAGCCTCCACCAGTATTTCCTCCATCTGTTGGATTAGTTGGATTATTTGAAGTAATTGTAATAAGTCTTTTTTCTGATGAATAATTTTTTGATGGATTACTTACTTTACTAATGCAGTTTATATTCCAGTAATATGAACCTGCACTAAGATTTTGAGCAATTGTATTTTGAGTGTTTGAAATACCTGGAGCTGAGGTTGAATTTGTTGAATTGACAATATTTCCATTAATCCAAAGATTACAAGTTTTAAGTGTTGTACTTGAAAGATTAGACAGGTTATAAGAAAATAAAATTATTCCTTCGCTAAATTGCGACTGATTTAGGGGAGTTAAAGCATTTACATTATAAACGATAGAATTTGTTGAATTAGTTGAGTTATTGTTAGTATTAGTTGAATTTGGAGAAATTATCAGATTTCTAGTTTCTGAATAAAAAGAACCTCCTGATTTATTTGTACACCTTATGTACCAATTATAGGTTCCAGAACTACCTGGATTTACATTTATTTGAATAATATTTACTGATAGACTTAATTTTGTCTGGTTTGAAGCAAATTGATTATCATTGATAAATAAATTACAATATGAAAGCAAGCTAGAATTTGTAACTTTAAATTTAAATGATATAGAATTAGTTGAGGTAACTGTAATATTGTAGTTATTTATTGGCTCTGTCAAGGTTATATTAATACTGACTGGAGTTGGAGTTGGGTCAGGGTCATTAATATAAACACAGGTTCCTGAACCACTATTACAAGCATTAAGGCTAGCTGGACAATAGATTCCAGTCCTGATTTCAGAAACACAATATTGACAGAGATTTTTAGTACAAACTCTATCAGCTATTGCAGGATTGCAAAGAGAAAATTTAACAGTTTGACCTTTTGTTAAACATAGCGGGTATATTCCAATAGCAGTTACTGAGTTAATTAACAAAAAAAACATCCCTATTAGGATTAGTAGTTTAATTCCATAACCTGATTTCATTATATTTTTACCTCTAAATCATTTTTAAACATTTATGTAATGCTATGACTATTAAGTAACACTATTGACTAAAATATTAGGGGGTTAAATCAAGAAAATTATTTGAAGTTATTTAACAAATCATCTTTGTTTATAATCAAGAATGAAATTAAAATAAATACATTTGTTATAAGAACAATTTTAATTATGTCCATAAGTGTACTATGGAACAAAAAGATTCCAAGTATTTCAAAAATTATTCCAATTGTAAATACATAGACAAAGGAATATTTTTCAATTGCAAGATTATAAGTCATAAAAATCTGAATTATTGAATAGATTCCAAGAGAAATTCCAAATAACAAGATTAATGGAATTGAATCAAGATATGCTTCACCATAAAGCAGAGTTACAATAAATGTTGGAGCAACATAGAATATAAGACAACCCAGAACTACTAATGTAGTTGTATAAAGAATTACTTTAAAGAAGAGTTTTGAAGTATCTTTTCCTTTTGACCTTAAGGAAACGAGTTTTGGAAAAAGCGGACTTATTAAAAAAGATGAACCAAACCAAATCATCTTTCCTATCATTCCTGCTGCAGCATAAATCCCTGCATCTGATGACGAAAAATAATGTTTTACTAAAATCTGGTCAAGAGTAATAATAAATATAAAAATCATAGAGGCAAAGAAAACTGGAATTGCATAGAGATATACTTTTTTGCTATCAAATGGTTGTTCTTTAATTTCTTTTAAAGTTGATTTAATTGGAATATAAGCAATAATAACAGTTGCAATTGTTCCTATCAGTATTGCTGTTAATGCTCCATTTATTTTAAAGCCAATAAATACAAAAAGAATTGCAAGTACAAATTTTAAAACTGTAGAAACAAATCCTGAATTATTCTGCCAAACAAATTTCTGAAGTCCATTTAGTATTCCTGTAAATAAAACTCCAAGAAAAAGGAAAAAAGTAGTAATTCCTACAATTATTATTTCTGAATAACTTGAAATGTTCATAAAATCAGCAATAAATGGAGTAAGAAGCAAATAGACTCCAAGGCCGATAAGTCCAAATAAAACAGTTTTTTTAAATCCTGCATAAAAAAGACTTTTGACTTTTCCTAGTTGATTCTTTCCATTAAATTCAGCAACTTGTTTTGCAATTACTAAATTAAAAGTCTGGGTTGAAAATGAAGCAATATAAATAATTGCAAATAAACTCCCCAGGATCCCATAATCTTCTGGTCCTAGCATTCTTCCCATAAATAAATGATAAAGGTAATTGAATACTGCAGATATTGCTGCAAAAAAGAAGAATAATATTCCTGCCCCTAAAAGTGCATTTTCATCTTTTGAACTAATAGAATACTTAATTCTGGTATGAAATTGTTTTATTTTTTGTTTCATTTTAACAGAGATGATTATAAGTTGCCTTTTTATAAGTTACTAGTATATTTAAGAAAGTTTATTTATTAATTCATCTATTTAATCAGAACTTAGTAGTTAAACTGGAGTAGGTCTAGTTATTACTTAAAAATTACACTAATATAGAAATGTTTAAAAAGGGGCTATTTCTATTTTATCATATAATCAAGAAGATGTGATGGGCGATTTAACAAAAAAGTAAGAGTTGATTACCTATCTAACATGGAAAAACTAAAAGGTCTTGGAAAAGAAGGAAAGAGTGGAAAGATTATAGCACTGGTATTAACCGGATTACTATTATTCATATTAATTTTTTCTGCACCTGCAAAAGCTTATGTTCTTAATGTAAGTGCAGATAAAACAGAAGTTTCAAGAGGTGGAGATATTTCATTTAATACTGGAATTAGTGTTAGTTCTTCTGAAAATTCAAATATTCAAAATCTTGTTTTAGAATTAGTTGGACTTAATGGGGCTAAAACTTATTCTTGTGTTTTTGATGTTAATGGGGCTATATTAAGCGGATGTTCTGGAATGACTATAATAAAAACTTCTGATCTTGGTTATGGCTATGGTTATAGTTATGGTTATGGCTCAAGCGGAACTCTAGGATATAAAATAATTCTTGATACAACAGATTATAGCACAGGAGATTATAGAGTAAAGCTTAATGCATCTATTAATGGAAACCCTTATTCTCAAGAAGGACAAATAATTACAATAAATAACAAAGGTTCTTCAGTAGGAACACTTTCAGGATCTAAACACTATACTTCTGATGGAACTTTAAATGATTATGATAAAATATGTTTAAATGCATGGAAATGTACAGAATGGAGTGCATGTAATAATGGGGAAGAAACAAGAATATGTGGCCAAACAATGGCAGACTGTTTACTTACTCCAAAACCTTCTGAAGTTCAAAGATGTGCAATAACTATTGAACAACCTTCTAATTATTATAACAGCCTTAGAATTGGCTCAACTAATATTGAACAAAAGGTTATTAGCGAAAACAAATTTGCAGGTATAACTGAATCTATTATAGTTAGCAAAGGAGTTGCTTTAAGCCCTTTGATAATTGCATTAGTTTTGTTAATCGCAATCATGATTGGACTTCTACTTGGGATAATTATGGTTAGATCACTAAAAAGACAAAGAAAAATTAAGCAAATAAGAAGACTTAACAGAGTCAGATACAGACCCTTAAAAAAATAATTTCTAGTTCAAAGTTTAGAGTTGCCTTTATAATCCTTGTGTTAATATTGGTTAGTGAAAAGTTATTTTAAATTCTATTTTTCATTTTTTTCTTTTACCACTACTGTTTGATAACGCGAATTTATATAGAAGTGGTAATTATGTTAATTATAAAAATAAGTGACTAAACTTTAAGGACCTAAAAAAAGAGACTAAAAAGAGTGAACATGAAAAAAGAGGGTTTGATTAAAATTGGAATATCTTCTATTACTGTAATAGTATTATTCATCCTTGTTTTTTCTTCTCCTGCACAAGCATTTCTTATTGGACTTACAACAACTGATACTACTGTTTCAAAAGGAAACATTATTGATTTTATTGCATTTTTAAAAATAAATTCAGATGAGTTTGTTAATGTAGATTATATTAATCTTAAAATAAATAATAGTAATTCAACTAGTGATTGCAAATTTCTTTTGAATGGGACAATTGTTAGTGGTTGCTCTGGTATTACTATAATACCTTTTACTCAGTCTACTTTTTCTGCACAGTATGGATATGGTTATGGTTATATTTACGGATTTAACTCTAACTATGGTTATGAAGCAGGTTATGGATATGATGCTAATTATGGTTATGAAGACAATTCAAATTATGGCTATGAGGCAGGTTATGGGTATGATGCTAATTATGGATATGGTTATGGATGGAATGATGGAGTTATAAAATACAATATAACTTTAGATACCACTGACTATGATGTTGGAACATATCAAACTTTCCTAGAAGTTAAAACCTCAGATAAACTAACTGTTCAAAATGGATCAATCATTACAATAACTCCTTTTGAGCCTCCAACATTTTCAAAAGAATGTTCTCTAAGAGCTTTAAATGGGATAGTATCTGTTGAAGACAAAGAGTTTAATACAAATAATCTAAACTTTTATGTTTCTACTAAAAACGCTCAGAGGGGCGGAGGAAGTATTGTTTCACAAACTGGAAGGGATAGGTTTACATATAGTTTTAAGATTAAAGAAGATTTATTGGAAGACCAAGACCAATTAGTTGTATTAATTTCTGGAAAATACAGAGTTGGAAGAGCAACTGATTCTATTGAAACTGCAGTATTTACCTTAAATAAGAAAACAAAACAGATAAGCATTATTGGGCCAAATATACATGTAGAAAATATGAGTGCTACATTTATGATGGGATGTAATAATTAAAGAGTTTAGGAATGTAAACCCAGAATTCTAAATAAATACTTTTTGCTATTTACTACTAATCTCGGATAAATCAAGTTTATATATTACTGCTAAGTTGATTTATGCATGATAAAATTAAATAGCAAGTTTATATCTAAAATTCTAGTATTAATGTTTTTGATGATTAACATCTCATTTGTTTCTGCTGAGGTAATCAATGTATGCTCTACTTGCAATTATTCTTCTATTCAATCTGCTATTAATAATGCAAGCATCGGAGACATAATCAATGTTTCTTTTGGAACTTATCCTGAAAATATTATCCTAAATAAAAGCTTAACACTTAGGGGTGCAAAAGCTGGGCTTGATGCCAGGACAAGAGATGGAATATCTGAAGAGTCTGTTTTAAGCTCTAATTTTATTAATGGAACAATAGAAATTTTGGCAAACAATGTTGTTATTAATGGTTTTAAGATTATTAATGCAGAAAAGGCAATTTATGTTAGCAAAGATTCTGAAAATGTTAATATTAAAAATAATTATATTAGTGAATGTAATATTGGAATTGACCTTGGAATAATGGCTATTGGAACTATTAGCCAAAATAATATTAAAAATAATCAGGTGGGTATTTTTTCAAGCCAAGATTTAACTGGAAAGAAGATAACTATTGAGTATAATGATTTTTTAAATAATATACTTAACATTGAAAATGAAGATGATTTAATTCTTAAGGCTGAAGAGAATTATTTCGGAGAATGTAAGCCTGATAACAGCAAAATTTCTGGAAAGGTGGATTATACTCCTTGGATTGGGGCTTGCATAGAGAGTAATTCTGTTGGCAGCAGTTGTATTCTTGCTGAAGATGATCTTGAATTAAACACTACTATTAATTCTACTCTTTGTATTGGTCAGGTTATATTTGAAGTAAATTCGAATAATGCTATAAAAAATTATACAAAACCTATAAGTATGGGCAATGGGGTATATAGAATATCTATTACTAATTTTACTTCCGGAGAAACTGTTTCTTGGAAAGTTTATGCTGATGATTGTTTTAATCATAGTGAAATAAAAAATGGAAATGAATTTTATATTCAAAAGTCAACAAATTTAGTTATTAGTCCTGCTTCTCCTGATGGAACAAATAATTGGTATATTAGCGAACCTCAACTCAAGCTTAGCAATTTAGATGCTTCTCAAATTTATTATAAATGGGATGGTGGAAAAATATTTCCAACTGATTCTTATTTTGGACTTAGAAATGCTCCAAATGATGGAAATGTTAGTGGAGGAATAATACCTCTAACATATTGGGCTAATTTAAGCTGTGGAGCTGTTGAAAGTCAACAAAAAAGAACTTTTAAGTTTGATCTTCATGATCCAATAGTAGAACCATTAAGTCCACTTAATAATAAAACTATAAATGTAAAAAGACCGCTAGTAAAAGTAAGTTTAGATGATCCTTATGGTGGAAATTCAGGAATAAATAATCAGAGTATTGTTGTAATGATAAATAACAATATTATCACTG
>Ga0265297_10000805_pt1 | contig 86009 bp, 64 predicted proteins | sample Munlanlwell13791_FD_192502 | JGI IMG/M metagenome (GOLD analysis project Ga0265297, IMG submission 192502) | Leachate microbial communities from a municipal landfill in Southern Ontario, Canada - Leachate well 137-91 | ecosystem: Engineered > Solid waste > Landfill > Unclassified | place...
AGCGTAGGTCAGGTTCTCTTTCTCCTTCAGGGCAAAGACGCGTTTGCGGTAATCGAGAGAGTAGGCCATATCGATCAGGGGGGATGATATGCCTACAGTGTGCCAGATTATTTAGAAATAGCTATATAACGAATCTGCGGCACCCGAGTATTACCCGCTTTCGAAGGAAGAGATGCTCAAGCGCAATTGGCGATTTTCCGATGCATTGCCGTACACCACCGGCAGAGAAACACTTCGCCCGGAGAGCATACCGGATGATATCGCAGATGTGCCGGATACCATCATGCAGGAGGTGCTCGCCTGCCAGACCTGCGAGAGGAACTACAAGATCACCCCGCAGGAGTTCGCGTTCTACCGTCAGATGCCGTGCCCTGTCCCCCGGCAATGCCCGGATTGCCGACACCTGGCTCGCTTCCGGCGCAAAACTCCGACCAGACTCTGGACGAGAACATGCGATCAATGCGGCACCAGAATCCGCACGACCTTCGCACCCGAGAGACCGGAGAAAATCTATTGCAGAGCGTGCTACCTGAAGGAAGTGTATTGAATGAAAGCCCACGATGAAACCGCAGGTCAGAAGACCTGCTCTCAGTTTGTGTTTCCTCCTGCATACTGCATACTACATACTGCTTATGCGCATTCTCCTCGTCGCCTCCGGCGCCCGCGAACACGCCATCGCCGATGCGCTCTCAAGGAGTCCGCAGAAACCCGAGATCATTTCGATCTGCACCACCCGAAATCCCGGACTGAAGAATCTTTCCCGTGAACTCCACGTCGGCACTATCCTCGACTTCCCATGGGTGATGGAAATCGCGAAGAAGTCCAAGTCCGATTTCGCCATCGTCGGCCCGGATGACCCCATCGGCAGCGGACTCGCTGATCTTTTGGAAGCCGCAGGCATCCCGACCGTCGCTCCGAAGAAGTCACTCGCGCGCATCGAGTCGAGCAAGAGTTTCGCCCGCGACCTGCTCCAGAAATCCATTCCTGATTCCATTCCGAAGTATCGTGTTTTCACCTCGTACGAGCCAAAAGAATTGAACAAATTTATTGCACAGGATCTGAAGGGAAACTACGTAGTGAAGTACGACGCCCTCAAGGGCGGCAAGGGGGTGAAAGTGAGCGGCGAACATCTGACTACCATCGAAGAAGGCATGCAGTACGCCAAAGAGTGTATCGAAGAAGGAGGGCGCGTGGTCATTGAAGAGAAACTCGTCGGGGTGGAGTTCAGCCTGCTCTCGTTCGTCTCCGGCACGCAGGTCGTAGACATGCCGGCAATCCAGGATCACAAGCGCGCGTACGCAGGGGACACCGGCCCGAACACGGGCGGTATGGGAACCTACACGGACAGCGATCATTCACTGCCTTTCCTCGAAGAAAGAGACCTTCAGCGCGCGAGTGAGATCAATCGGCTCACCGCTCAAGCACTGCTTCGAGAATGTAAAGAACCATTCCGTGGCATCCTGTACGGAGGCTTCATCGCCGTCAAAGACGGTATCCGCGTGATCGAATTTAACGCACGCTTCGGCGATCCCGAGGCGCTCAACGTGCTCCCACTCCTCTCTTCTGATTTCGTTGAGATCTGTCTGGCCATCACGCAGGGAACGCTCACAGAGGACTTGGTCCGCTTCGATCACAAAGCCACTGTCTGCAAGTACCTCGCGCCCGAGAGCTATCCCGTGGGTAAAGACCAGAGAGGCACCGTGGTCACCTTCCCTCCTGTACCCGGGAATGCGCGTCTCTTCTTCGGCGACATCGCGGAGGATGAACAAGGTCTCCTGCATGTGGGAGGATCGCGCACGGCAGGAATCGTCGGCATCGGAAATAGTATCGCGGAGGCAGAACAGGTCGCCGAAGAATTTTGCAGAAAGGTGCAGGGGCAGGTGCGTCATCGTGAAGACATCGGCACGGTTGCGCTCATTGGGCAGAGGATGAAAACGATGCGCTCTCTGCGTGTTCCTTCGGTAGATTGACAAACAGAATTATTAGTGTAACGTACATTCATGTCATTCGGGAACTTCGACATCGAAAGTGAGGTACGTACGATCGTCGTCGATGCCGTCGCATCCACTGCCGACATAGATCGTGAACATGTTGTTCCAACCATGCCACTGATCGATCTTGACTCACTCGATCGTCAGGAAATCCTCATGGAAATCGAGCAACAGTGTGACGATTTACCACTGCTCGAAAAACACGATCTCCACATTCAACTTCCTGACAAAAAAATTCAGAAGGCAAAAACAATCGCCGATCTCATCGCAGTCACTCTCTTTGCATTTGAAACATTGCTCCCCTCTGCGTCAGGAGACACCCAGGCGTGACATCTGCTGCTCCACGTACCACGTCTTGAGCGCATCGAGAATGTCGCCGATCTGCCCTTCCATGATAGAGGGAAGATTACTGAAGTTGCGATTCATGCGGTGATCCGTCACGCGATCCTGTGGAAAGTTATAGGTACGGATCTTTTCGCTCCGGTCACCAGAGCCAATCTGCCCCGCCCGCATCTCCCCGCGCTCCTTCGCCCTCTTCTCCCGCTCCGCTTCGTAAATGCGGCTGCGAAGAAGACTCATCGCAATCTCACGATTACGCTGTTGGCTTCGCTCGGTCTGGCACGCCACCACCGTGTTCGTAGGAATGTGCGTGATGCGAATAGCGCTCTCCACTTTGTTCACGTTCTGCCCGCCGGCACCACCGCTCCTGAATGTATCGATCTTTAGATCCTGCGGACGGATTTCAATATCCACCTCCTGCGCCTCGGGCAGCACTGCAACAGTCGCCGCGGAGGTATGTACGCGACCCTTCTTCTCCGTCTCGGGAATCCGCTGCACACGATGCACGCCGGACTCGAACTTGAAGTCCCCGAAGGCCGGGCCATCAATACGGACGACGGCCTCTTTGATCCCACCCCCTTCCGCATCCGTTTTGCTCACGAGTTCCGTCTTCCATTTTTTCTGCTCGGCATAACGCAGATACATCCGCAGGAGCTCCGCGGCAAAAAGCGCCGCCTCCTCCCCTCCTGTTCCCGCACGGACTTCCAGAATCACATTGCGCTCATCCTGGGGGTCTTTCGGCACGAGGAACGCTCTCATCTCACCGAGAAGCTCCTCTCTGCGCATCACTGCCTGAGTCGCTTCCTCGTCCGCCAATTGCTTTAGATCCGTCTCCGTTACCTTCGCAGCGAAGGCAATAGCCGCCTCGCAGCGGTCATACTCCCTGAGAAACAAAACAAGCTTCTCAAGCTCCTTGTATCGTTTCGCGAGTTGAGACATGCGCTTGGAATCTGTGAGGACATCCGGATCCTGCATCTCACGCTCTATGCGCGCATACTCACCTGCCAGAGCACGAAGTTTTTCAATCACCTCTGCATTATGGCAAACTTTGAGGAATTATTGAAGGGAAGACGGATCAAGGTAGGATTGCATCGTGCGCATTCTCGTCGTCATGTCCGCCCTTCGGTTTCACTCATGGCCTTGTACAATTCCCTTCTTACATCACGATCATCTATGAGAGTACTTGTGGCAATGTCGGGGGGGGTGGATTCCAGTGTCGTGGCGTGCCTGCTCAAAGAGCAGGGGTATGACGTGATCGGCGTCCGTTTTCAGTTGTGGCAGGATCCCCTCGCCCCGGCGATTGCAAAAGTGCTGCCCACCAAATGCTGTGACGCTCAAACGCTCGCACGAGCGAGAACTGTCTGCAAACAACTCAACATTCCACTCCATACGCTCGATCTCGCAGAGGAATTCAAATGTGCCGTGGTGAATCCATTCATTGCCGCATACCGCAGCGGACGCACCCCCAACCCCTGCGTACTCTGCAACCGGTCATTCAAATTTAAGCACCTCCTCACCCTTGCAAAAAAGCTTAAGTGCGACAGGATGGCAACGGGCCACTATGCCCGGATCGTCCGAAAGAAGAATAATTTCGCACTTTTGGAGGCAACGGACAGCTCAAAAGATCAGAGCTACTTCCTCGCCCGCCTCACGCAGAAAGAACTCTCCCAAACACTGCTGCCTCTCGGTACCAAGACCAAGCGCGAGACTTTCGCACTGGCGAAGAAATTCAAGATTCCGCTCGATCCCGTGAGCTACAAAGAAAGCCAGGATCTCTGCTTCATCCCGGAGAAGTCCCCGGCTCTCTTCCTTCGACGCTACATCACAGACGCCAAACCCGGTCCCATCAAAACTCTCGACGGTAAAACAGTGGGGAAGCACGAAGGCCTGCCCTTCTACACCATAGGACAGCGCAGAGGACTTAAGATCGGAGGCCAGGAGAGATCCGTCTATGTCGTTTCTATTGATCAAAAAAATAATACAATTTTTGTGGCTTCATCTAGGGCTCTCCTCAGTACAAATGTTCATGTTCGTTCTCTCGTCTTTCCACGCGTAACACCGAAGCCGCACAAGACGGTTACACTCTCGGCACGTATACGGGCACGATCGGAGAAGGAATGTGGAACATTCACTTTTTGGCGATCTACAGGGCTCTTCACGTTTAATCACCCAGTGCGTGCAGCTACTCCGGGGCAGGCTCTCGTGCTCTACCGCGGGCAGGAAATTATTGGATGCGGCCTTATTGCCACAGAAGTGCATCGCAAGCATTAAGCTTGCAGTGACGAAACCTGCTAGGATTACTCACCGCTCGCTGTAGCGCAAAACACCATTCTCAGGTATACTGTCATGATTCCTCTCGATCGACGCCAACCTCGGCCCCACGCCGCATGCTATGACACAGAAGGGAACATCATCCTCCCGCTGGAGGCATCGGTTCCTCCCGTGCAGGAAGCTTCTGCTCATGCCATGGAAAATCCAGTGGAACACAAAATCGAAAGAGCCCTTCCCAAAAAGAAGAAGCTGTTCCCATCCTGGATCCTGTGGCTTCGATCCACATTTGTTTCGCTGCCGTCACACGCCTCGACAAATGCAAACGCACTGCTTAAAGAAAGTGCGGAACAGTACCGTCAGAGCGCAGAAGGATGTAAAACGCTGTCCCAGCGAATGACGCATGGACTGCAAGGAGCCGCTGGGCATTTCTGGACTTTTCTCGCACAGCCGGTGTGGGTGATGAGACCGAAGCGTGAGCCCAAGCGCTACAGCAGAATCGCACTCTTCCTGATCGATACCGTTCGCTTCGGCGGTACGTTCGTCGCCCTCTTCGTGGCACTCTTCGTCTCGCTCAATTACCAGAGCTTCTGGCAGATTATCCAGACCCGCTTAGATCCCCTGCAGGAAATCCGCACGGAAACAAGCTTGGGCGCAGGGACGGCGGCGGAACTCCGGGAGAAGCTGCTCAAATCCCCCATGCTTACGACAGCGGGCAGTCAGGATGAGGGAAGCCTCTTGAGTTTCCTCCCCCCCGTCGGTCCGCCGGAGAACCGGCTCATCATTCCAAAATTGAACCTGAATGTTCCAATTGTCATCCCGCCCTACGAGGCATTGCTCCGCGAAGATTGGACACAGGTGGAATCCGACATTCAGCAGGCACTCGAGAAAGGGATCGTACACTATCCGGGGACGGCAAAACCCGGTCAGGCGGGAAACTTCTTTATGACCGGACACAGCTCCTACTACCCATGGGCACCGGGGAACTACAAGACGGTCTTCGCACGGTTGCACATGCTCTCGGAAGGAGATGACTACTGGGTGTACTACGGTGGCGACAAACACCGCTACATCGTTCGCTCGGTCGTCGAAGTGAAACCTTCCAATGTGGACGTGCTCGACCAACCCGCCGACCGCCGCCTCTCCACCCTCATGACCTGCACTCCCGTGGGAACGACCTTACGACGCCTGATCGTCTCGGCCGAGGAAGTGGATCCCGAAACCGCAGAGCCGCTCGCCGTCGGGGAGCAGCCCGTACGTGAACAGCCGAAGTACAAGATGGAGATGCTGCCGATTTAATTCGTGAAGGGGTTAACCTACGGTTTCCCCCCTCACGGATACCCCCCTTCCCTTCAGTGGTGTCGTTCCCCGCCCGTACCGAACGGTACGTTCGGGCGGGCAGCGGTGGGACCCGTCAGAGCCACCCACCGCTTCGCGACAGATTATTTCATTGTGAGATATACTGATCGTAGATTCTTCCTCATTGCCACTATTGCCGCTGTGGTGAAATGGTAGACACGGGGGACTTAAAATCCCCTGCCCCTTACCGGGCATGCTGGTTCGATTCCAGCCGGCGGCACCACGTAAAACTGCGCGCAGCGAAGCGAGCAGCTGTTTTACGTGAGACGTGAGACGTGGAACCGAAGGTTCTTTACGTCTTTTACGTCCCTGCGCGCAGTCACGTGGCGCCGCCATCCAAAATGAGTTACCATTAAGCGCTATGCACCATGTCTATCTCATAGAAGGAATACAGAACAGCAAGTGGTACATGGTACCCGGCATGGGTAATTAGATGTGCATCTAATGTTCCTTCGATATTCCACTTATCGAAGACATTTCCATCCAAATCACCACGAGATATGATGTGTGAAGACGTGTGTTACCAGCCTTCGCTCCACTGCGTGGAGCTACGGCTGGTAAGCCACACAGCGCATATGTGGATATATGGCTCTTTTATGAAGAATATTGTATAATATTAGATACACATGCAATCCCTCACTGGAGTCCTTCGGCAGCCCGCCCTCCATGTTCGCAGACACCTCTGCTCCTCCACGATCGGCTGGATCGCGCTCACCGTAATGATCCTTTCGGGATCCACGACAGCCGCATTCGGAAAGAAGCTCACGGAGTTCTTCTCTCCGCTCTCGATGCTCTTCTTGAGCGAGATCATGCTGCTCCTCTTCGCGATCCTGACCTTTGGATTTTTTCCGATCGTCAAGAAAATCCGCCACGTTCATCCATCTTTCATTCTTCCGCTCCTCACCGCCGGCGTGCTCAACGGAGTCGTGGCACCCATCTTCTGGTTCACGGGTCTCGAACGGACGTTCGCCGTCAATTCCCAGCTCTTCGGTAACTCCGAAACACTCTTCCTCATTCTCTTCGGCATCCTGCTGATACACGCTTATCCCAGACGTACACAGTGGATAGGCGGCACTATCATTCTGACGGGGCTGTTCACGGTTGCCCTCAAAGGATTCACTACGGGAATCAGTATCGCAAGCGGCGATGCACTCATCATCCTTGCCGGCGGTATCTACGGCCTCGGAGGAGCACTCATCAGCAAGTACCTGCGCCATGTGGAACCGCAGATCATCATCGTCGCGCGGTCCTGCTGCGCCATTGCTTTCTTCTTTCTGCTCTCTCCGTTTATCACGCACCCGTTCGCATCTGAGCTCAAAGCGTTTCCCTTGGAATTTCTGGGCGTCCTGGTCGGTTACGGACTCATTTCACGTTTCCTGCTTCTCTTCAGTTACTACGAATCCATCGAACGTCTGCCGCTTGCCACCGTCTCTTTGCTCGGAACGCTCGCTGTGGGAACGGGACTTCTCTTCTCGCACTGGTACCTCGGCGAAAGCATTTTCTGGTACCACGGAGCCGGAGCGGCTCTCATCATCCTGGGCGCAGTGGTCGTGCAGTGGGGAAGCTTGAAGAAACTGGAAAAATACGTGGTACACGCTCTGAAGGCACACCACCATTAGGGATTGGGGATTGCCCGCCCGGATGACCATCCGGTCGGACGGGAAATATTGGGGAATAGGGATTGGAATACACTAATCCCAAATCCCTATCCTCCGTACACCTGAAGCGCCATCGTGATGATTTTCGCAACTTCCGCACGGTTCACAGGATCTAAGGGACGGAAGGTGCCCGTGGCATTCCCCTGAGCATCACTGTCACCCGCAACCACTCCCGCTTTTGCGGCCATCTCGATGGCGGCTGCGAACTCCACCGAACCATCTATGTCCGTGAAGACTCCGCCCGTTCTCGGCTCGATTTTCACCCCGAGCGCCTGCAGGAGCGTTGCCACCACTTCCGAACGGCGAGCGAGCCTGCGAACATCCACCGATCCGTCCGCAAAGACCGCCCACCCCCGCTGCTCAGCACAACGAACGAAACTTTCGGACCAAGTTCCTTTCGCCATCGCATTCTTGAGAGTTGATCCACATGCCAAAAGATCCACCTGCGAAACGTGTACGGCGATCTTGGCCAGTTGCTCAATGGTGAGTGAATCGGCAGGACCGAAGAGCCCTTTCAGCGTTCCATCTGCTTCTCGATACCCCGAGACAATCCCCTGCTCCGTCACCTCACGCACGTACGGAGCGAACCACTCCACTTTCGGCACATCACGGAACACTACCGGCACGCCGTCCACGCGCGCGGTGAGATACGTTGGATCCTCCTCGCTCTCGGACTGACGACTGGTGGAACTCCCCTGACCGGTTGATGGAAAGACTTCGGATCCCGATTCGCGCACGGCATCACTCGACTGCCCGTTCTGTTCATCCTGCATTTGCTTCACTACCCCATCGAACAACGCGGCGTCATTCACGACATCATCCAAGGAGCTCGCAAGGACGAGCGATGGCAGAAGCACGCAGAGAAAGATCGGAACTGTTGAAGAACGCATACAGTCGTCCAGTGAACCGTTTTGCAGACCATCTGACAATTGACAGCAAGCGGGAGCGATGCACTGCGCACGGAGAACGGTGAAGCTTTACAAAACTCGCGACTGGGATATTTCCTTCAGATATGCCTGCGAAGATTCCTTGCGGAACCCCGCACCGAAGGCTCCATAGTACACACTCATCCCGACTTCTCATCCACAAGTTCGCGTCCATGTCCTTCTGGTGCGGGGCAAAAATACTTGCCACGGCTTGATGCAGACGGTAGGCTCCCGCGCGATCATGACCGGACATGCAGCAGCCGGCCCCCGTGGCCCAGAGAAGGGCAGGGGGACGCCGTTTCCCGATACTCCGACATCGGATACGCAGCACCTGAAGGGAAAAACAATCCTCCTGCTCGGTTCCGGCGCGCTCAAGATCGGCGAGGCGGGGGAATTCGACTACTCCGGCAGCCAAGCTATTAAGGCCTTTAAAGAAGAGGGCGCACGCATCGTCCTCGTGAATCCGAACATCGCCACGAACCAGACGAGCTGGAATCTCGCCGACCGCGTGTATTTCGTTCCGGTCACGCTCCCGTTCGTGGAACGCATCATCGTACAGGAGCATCCACAGGCAATCGCCTTGAGCTTCGGTGGACAGACGGCACTCAATTGCGGACTGGCGCTCTCGGATACAGGCGTATTGAAGAAGTACGACGTGGAAGTGCTGGGAACATCGGTCGAGAGTATCCGCAAGACTGAAGATCGCGCGCTCTTCAACGCCGAACTCAAATCCATCGCCGTGGACGTTCCCAGGTCTCATGCCTGCGAATCACTCGATACAGCACTGAGCGCAGCGAAGGAGATCGAATTTCCCGTAATCATCCGAGGTGCCTTCGCTCTCGGGGGCAAAGGGAGCGGCAGAGCCATGAATGAGAAGGAGCTCACGGAAATCTGCAAGGTTGCGTTCGTGGAATCGCCACAGATCCTGGTGGAAGAGGATCTCACCGGCTGGAAGGAAATCGAGTACGAAGTGGTGCGCGACGCCGCCGACAACTGCATCACGGTCTGCAATATGGAAAACGTGGATCCCCTCGGCATCCACACGGGCGAATCCATCGTCATCGCCCCGAGCCAGACCCTCGACAACGAGGATTATCAAATGCTGCGGTCGAGCGCGCTCAAAGTCATTCGGCACTTAAAAATCGTCGGCGAGTGCAATATCCAGTACGCACTGGATCCGCGATCTCGCCGGTACCGCGTGATCGAGGTGAACGCGCGCTTGAGCCGCAGCTCCGCGCTCGCCTCGAAGGCGACGGGGTACCCATTGGCTTTCATCGCCGCCAAGCTCGCCCTCGGTGCTCTGCTACCCGATCTCAAGAACGCCATCACGCAGGTGACCTGCGCGGATTTCGAGCCGTCTTTGGACTACGTGGCTGTGAAGATGCCACGATGGGATCTGCAGAAGTTCCGCCACGTGAGCGATGCCGTCACGAGCGAAATGAAATCCGTGGGCGAAGTGATGGCACTGGGCAGGACATTCGAGGAGGCGCTCCAGAAGGCAATCCGCATGCTGAACATCGGCGAGGAGGGACTCGCGCCCTGCACGATGAAATTCACGGAGATCGGCAAAGAGCTCAAGCGCCCCACTCCGCGACGCCTGTTCGCCATCGCCGCGGCACTCGCTGGTGAGTGGTCCGTGGATGAAATCTCCATTGCCACCGGGATCGACCGCTGGTTCCTGGAGCGCATCCGCACATGCATCACGCTTGCCGCCACCCTACAACAGACCCGGGCAAAGACTCCCCTCACCCCGGAGCTTCTGAAGACAGCCAAACGCGCCGGCTTCTCCGACAAAGCCATTGGGCTCCTGGCAGATCGCACGGCGCATGACATCCGCGCTTTACGTATCGAGCAGGGCATCACCCCCGTCATCAAGCAGATCGATACGCTCGCCGGCGAATTTCCCGCACAGACGAACTACCTCTACCTGACGTACCACGGGACGGAGCATGACGTGGTGTTTTCGACCCAAACCTCCATCCCCCCTCACCCCCTTCCTCCCAAGGAGGAAAGGGGAGAACTCATCGCGCAATCAAACAACGACAAAACACAAACATACCCCTCCTCCACGGGAGGAGGGGATAGGGGTGGAGGTTGCATTTCAAAGAGAGAGCCAAGAGAGAAAAACCGCATGCTTGTCCTCGGCAGCGGACCGTACAGTATCGGCTCCTCCGTGGAATTCGACTGGTGCTGCGTGCAGGCCGCCCACGAACTCCAACGCCAGAACTTCGAGGTGCTGATGATCAACTCGAACCCCGAAACGGTGAGCACCGACTTTGACGAGTGCGACGCGCTCTTCTTCGACGAACTCACCGAGGAACGCGTGCGCGACATCGCCGATCTCGCACACCCTGCCGGCATCGTCGTCTCGATGGGCGGGCAGATCCCCAATTCACTCTCGCCCAAGCTGGCGGCTGCAGGGCTGCCCATCCTCGGTACGTCTCCCAAAGACATCGACCGAGCCGAGGACCGGCACAAGTTCAGTCTGCTCCTGGATGAACTCAAGATTGATCAGCCGGAGTGGAAGGAATTCTCGGAAGTCTCGGGTGCGTCATCGTTCGCCGACATCGTGGGTTACCCCGTGATCGTCCGCCCGAGCTACGTGCTCTCGGGCGCCTCCATGGCCGTGGTGCACTCCCGAGACGACCTCACGGACTACGTACAACGCTCCGCCTTCGTGAACAAAGAGGCCCCCATCGTCATCTCCAAATTCGAAGTGGGCGCCAAGGAAATCGATTTCGACGGCGTGGCGCAGGACGGCCACCTGCTCCTCTACGCGATCTCGGAGCACGTGGAGAATGCCGGCGTACACTCGGGCGATGCCACCTTGGTCCTCCCGCCGCAGCGCGTGAATCTGGAAACACTGCGCAGGGTGAAGCAGATCGCCAAAGGCATCGCACGAGGTCTGCACATTTCCGGCCCCTTCAACCTGCAACTCCTCGCCAAGGAGAATCGGCTCAAGGTGATCGAGTGCAACCTGCGCGCCAGCCGGAGTTTTCCCTTCGCGAGCAAAGTCACTGGGGTGAATTTCATCACCATCGCCACCCAGGCTCTGCTCAAGAAAGCTCCCCCGGACGTGCGCTACCAAACGATTGACCTGGATCACGTCGGCGTCAAAGCCGCGCAGTTCAGCTTCGCGCGCCTGCACGGCGCGGACCCGCGGCTGGGGGTGGAGATGGCCAGCACCGGCGAGGTGGCCTGTTTCGGGGACAACGCCGAGCAGGCGCTCCTGCTCGCGCTCATGGCCGTCGGCTTCAAGCTCCCGAAGAAAAACATCCTCCTCACCATCGGACACATCGAGGACAAGTTAGACCTGTTCCCCTCCATCAAGCGTCTCGCGGAACGGGGCTTCGCCTTCTTCGCCACACAGCGAACGCACGAGTTCCTGGAATCCCGCGGCATCCCTTCGGCCCTTCTGCACAAGATCTCGGAACCGCGCAGCCCCAACATCCGCGAGTACCTGGAACAGAAACGGGTGGACCTGGTCATCAACGTCCCGACGCACAGTAGCTCCATCGAGCAGACTGATGGCTACTTCATCCGGCGACTCTCTACCGACCACGGCATCCCGCTCATCACGAACGTGCAACTGGCCAAGCGCATCGAAGAAGCTCTTCTGCGCGAATCTCCCGAAAAACTTCCGCTTCTTTCCTGGCCGGAGCTGCTGAAGGAGGACCGGTGAGGCCTATTGACTCAGTGCCAGCAGAGGCTTCAGCTGGTCAATGACGAAAAATCGCAGACCACTAGACTTGGCAATTCCTTCTTCGGAAGCACGATCAATGTCATCAACAATTTTCAAAAATTTTTCGAACGCAGCTCTGAATTCATCCAGAGATGTAAAATTGACTGTAACGTGCTCAAATTCATTTTTTCCATTTGGCATGATTCGGAAGAGTGCATTTGACGTCGTTGATCTGTACACATTAAGCATGAGATCGACTTTTGTTATGTGCTCGCTCAGTTGCTCATGTCCATCGAAACATAACGTATCACGAGCGATTGATTGATCAGTCTTTCCTTCTCTCGCTCCATCGTGACGACCTAATCTAAAATCATGTGCCGTACAGAGCTCGATGATCTGATCGATGTGATCGACGGCCAGTTCGGTAGGCTGTGCATTCATAGATTGTAGGTGGAGGACAATGATGACTAACTTTTGCTAACTTTATGATATTTGTCAAGAAACCCATTCAAAATACTGCAGCCACAAGATACCGTTTCCTTTCTTGCCTTTCGCAAGCTTCCCGCCTAGCATGGCGCTCACTTCTCCCCCGTGTTTGCTATGCCAGATATGGATGATTTCACCCTTCCGGAAGATTCACTACCCTCAGGGGGTACCGGTGCAACACCCATCGGTGATGACGAGCAGACACTCGTCACGCGTGAAGGACTCAAGAAGCTGCAGGATGAACTGGATTACCTCAAGAAGACCCGACGCCAGGAGGTGGCGCAGCGCCTGAAGGAGGCCATTTCGTACGGTGATCTCTCCGAGAATTCCGAGTACGAAGAGGCCAAGAACGAGCAGGCCTTCGTCGAGGGCCGGGTCCTGGAGTTGGAACGCAAGATCAAGAACGCCAAGATCATCTCTGAAAAGACGGCGCACAAGGCAGTCGAGATCGGTTCCACCGTGACCGTGCGCAACAAGACGAGCCGGGATGAGCCTGAGAGTTACACCATCGTGGGCGCCACCGAAGCCGATCCCGTCGAGAACAAGATCAGTAACGAGTCCCCGCTCGGCAAAGCCTTCCTCTCCCGGAAGACCGGCGACAGCGTGGAGGTTGTCGCACCCGGAGGGACGTTCAAGTACGAAATTCTGAAAGTAGCGTAGGACGGATTGGCGACGTGTGCGGAAGATCCAATTTTCCATCGACCGCATGTTCTGTTCCTCAGAATCATGATTTGCTAAACTCAACGCGATGGTACAGAACACATTCATCATCGGTATCCTGGGATCGCTTCTCCTCGTCATTGGAGCGGCATGGCCGGACAAGCCCGTGCCCCATCCGGCGCGCTCGACGAAGAACTGGCTCTTCGCCATCGGCGGGCTCGGCATGTTTTTCTATGCGTTTTTGGGCTATCTGTCCGGCGGTTCCGTCTTCTACGTTTTCCTGCAGGTATTCGTGATGATCGCGAGCCTGTTCATGATGCTCAATGTGCCGGATGCGATCGATACGCCATTGATCGCCATTGCCGGCATCGGCTTCGTGATTTGGTCACTGATGCTCTTTGAGGGTTTCGGCACGATTTTCTTCATTCTCGGGCTCTGCGGCATCGGCATCGGATACGCGCTTGATACCGGAACGCTCAAGCGGGAGGCGTGCCTGACCGCGGGGAGCATCCTCATCGCGCTCTTCAGTTACCTGGAAGGCAATTGGATCTTCTTCTGGCTCAATCTCTTCTTTGCGCTGTTCTCGGGATGGTACGTGTGGAAATTCCTGCAGAGGAGCCATCAGAGCAAACCACTCTGAACATGTGGGGTTCCGACGATTCGGGGCAAGACACACCTTGAGCAACGAGCACCCTCCGCGTACGCTTCTTCCATGGCCGATGCGTCACCCCCCTCCGGCGTTCAGATCTCCGAAGACCTGAAGAAGAAGTTCCCCGAGTTGATCGAGTTGATCCTTGCGTCCGAGAGTATGAATGATGAGGAGCGTCAGTACTGGGTGAACATCCTGCCGGTCATGACACCCGAACAAATCCAAAACCTCAAGGACATCCTCTTAAACGAGAAGCAGCAGCTCGCCGCTATCGACCGCAAGTATGCCAAAGAAATCGAGCGCATCGGGGAATCACAGCTCCTGCAGAAAGTGAATGAGGAACGGCGCACCCGCCGCGAGCAGCGATCGAAGACCGAACAGAGCGCACGTGCGGAAGAAGATGCCCACACCGCAGAAATCCTCGGCAAGATACAACAAGAGTGAAGCGGACAGAATCCTCAGGAACGCTTCGTGCCGGAGAAACTGAGCAGACACCGGTCAAGAAGCGCAAAGAGCTCTTCTTCGGAGTCGGCTCCCGCCTTCCAGGCACCGGTTTTCAAACTGATGTCCGCGTCCGTCACGCGCAGGAGCAGTTCCTTCAGCTGTTCCTTCCGGCAGGAACGTGCCAGAGGGAGAAGGGCGCGAACAGCGCCGAACTTCACACCCGTCGCCTGCATGATGCCCTGAATGCTGGTTGTCCCTTCACTCACCGCAGACGCGACGGATACAAGACTCGTCACAATCCAGAGGAAGATCGTCCAGATGCCCTGAGCACTCTCCCCTGCCTTCAGGAGCCGGTGACAATACAAGACCGCCTCTTCAGCGCGGCCGTCTCCGAGCAGATCCAGAAGATTCCACACCGTCTGTTCCGCGGAAGGGAACACGAGTGCGTCGATATCGCTGCCCGTGATCGGGCGGCCTGTAGCAAACAGTGAGAGCTTTTTTATTTCCTGTGAGAGTTTGCGCTGATCCTCCCCCACCTGTTCGATGAGCAGAGCAGGGACTGCGGATTCCGTCTGGGCACCCGCGGCGCGGAAAGCCTCCTGAATCCAGCGAAGCAGCGCCTCGCCGCTCAAAGGCGGGAATGTCTTTACGGTCGCGAGCTCCAAAAGTTCCTTGGTGGACGACAATCTGCGATCTGGTTTGGGAGCGACGAAGAGGACGACGACCTGCGGATGAACATGCGAAAGTACCGCACACATACCCGGAACGCCCTTGGATGCCTTGTGCCTGCCCGCATGAGATTCCTCGGTAGAGAACGAAGGAATGTCGTCGACAACGACCAGACGACGCTCGGCAATGAACGGAGCTGAGGCGACCTCATTCAGAAACGCCGAAGGAGTCAATGCGGCTCCCGAGAGACGCGTGAGGTTTTCTTCACCGTGCCGCTCCTTAAATTCATGCATCCAGCGCGAAAGCTCCTCAAGGAGTGTGAAGTTATTTTCGCCCGTAAAGAGAACGATATTTTCCATGAATAGGAGCTTTGAGTGTACGCACGAAGCGGATATTCTGATACTTTACAAAGTTTGAACCGATAGTGTAACAGCAATGAACGCTCAGTTGAAATATACTGATCATGATATCAAGTCAACTTCCCCTCACTGGAGGGAAAACCCGAAATGTCCTATACTAGTACGAAATGCACATTACATACCATTCACGGCAGTTCCTGCGGGTTCTCCTTTTCAGTGGGATCTGCGTTGCGGCCTCCTTCCTCATCGGCATTCAGAGCGCCGGGGAAGTGCAGCCCATCGCGCTCATCGAAGCGGGATCCGTAAACCAAAGTGGCGACCTGACCGGAGACGGCAGCGTTGATGTGCAGGACGTCATTGCCATCCTCGAGGTGGTGCAGGGGTACGTGCAAGCGACCCCCGATCAACTGCGTGCCGACCCCAATGGGGATGGTTCGCTCACCGTCGACGACGCCCTGCGGATCCTGCGCACCCTGCCGTAACTTCGTTAGCTCTCCCACTGTATGACTCTCTCCACCACTCTCCGTCGGCTGGCCATCACCAAAATCCTCCTGCTCCCCATGCTGGCATTGGTTATCCTGATCCCTGCAAACTTTATGGCAGAGGAAACGGCTGAACCGACACTCTTCTTGCGTCCTCATTGCACGGAAGGAACAGCCTCATGCCCGACATACATCGTGAAAGATCCTGAAACCCTCCAGACATCCCCACAGAAGAAAGGCGATGAACTCCACATGGACCTGGTCCTCACCAACCCCGGAAAAAGGAGAATCTCCCGCGTGCGCGCATGGCTCCAGTACAACTCCGCCGTTTTAGAAGGAAAGGGAATCACGGCCGGAACAGCGCTGCCAACCCCAACTCCGGGAGAGATGACATTCTCCGCAACAGACGGAATGATCAAAATCGATCTCTCGGCAACAGCGAATGCGGAACCCACTACCGAGGAAATCCTCATAGCCCGCCTCCTCCTGCAGGTGAAATCGGTGCCTCAAACCAAAACAGATGTGATGAGCTTCTACGACGTGCAACCGACGGGGCATACCCGAGTCGTCGCAGTGAAAACGGCAGGAGGCACCGAGGATATCCTCACCCAGAATCCCGGTTCACTGCTCGTCACCTTCGAGGCTGCGCCAGCCTCTTCCGCCTCCTCCGTGGCAAGCTCCACCGCTTCCACTGGATCCGGAGCAAGTTCCGCATCCAAAAAATCCGGCAGCGGCACGTCGTTCGCCAACGACAGTGGCAGCGGCTCCAGCTTAAGCAGTGTCGTCGGCCATGCCGCCGGGAGCGGCAGCTCCGCTGTCTCTTCTGTTCAGAGTAGTGCCTCCTCCGCTGCGGCCCCGATTTGCGGCAACGGGATCGTGGAAGCCGGCGAACAGTGTGACGACGGCAACTTCCTCGCAGGTGACGGATGTTCCATCGTCTGCACGACCGAAGCGCAGTCAAGCTCCAGTGCCATGACCGGCTCCGGCGCCTCATCTGCCAGTTCCGTTGCATCCCGAATCCTCCTTCCGGACGGCATGACCTGCAGTGAGCATGGCGACTGCAAGGGCGGACTCTGCAGTGGAGGTATCTGCCGCGGCGATATCCTGAAAGTGGAAGATGGCGGTGCGTGTACCGCTCCCGGTCACTGCATGAGCGGGATTTGTGAGAGCAATCGCTGCGCGAAGGTGACGTCTTCTTCCTCTGCTTCTGTCACCCCACCCGTGAGCGGGACGGCCTTCGCCCTGCTACAGGTACGCAATGTGCGGATCACGACGGAAGGAACCAGCCTCTACGTCGCCTGGGATCCGCTCGCCTCGTCTCAATTGAAGGCCTACAACCTCTACTACGGAACCACCACGGGACGCTACATCCAAAGAAAGACGATCTCGGAGGACTCGACGAGCATGGCCATTCGGGGACTCCCCGAGAAGACCACGTACTTCGTCGCCATCCGCGCTCTCAGCACGCAAGATGAGGAGTCGGCCTTCAGCCAGGAGGTCGCCGTCGAAGTGGGAAATGCCAAGACATCGACCGCTCCCCTCACGGGAGACCTGCTGTCCACAAGAAAACCAGTCACGGTTCCAGGAGAGACAGGCATGTCGTCGGTGATCACCCTCATCCTCACCATCTCCGCCATTACCGGAACCGCCCTCGCCTCCCGCAGGCAAATCGTGGCACTGACTACTACACCCCGCGCACGATGACCGATCTGCATCCCAACTGGCAGGCCATCGATGCATCCACGGAGGAACAATCTCTCCCCGTGCGCGTTGTGGAAAAGCCGAAGCAGAATCAGGAGACTCCTTCACAGCAAACACACCCACCGCGCATGCGCCGCCTTTCGCGGCAGCCGGCTGCCATTGCAGGAATGCTCCTTGCCATCTCGATCGGCCTCTCGCTCTTCTTCGGATTTGACGGTGGAACAGAGGTCACCGTCCGGATCACCGAGCAAGGTTTCTCCCCCAAAGCCATCACCGTCACCACCGGCAGAGACATCCGCTGGATCAATGAAACCGATCGTCCGCATGTATTGCAATCCGACGCACTCTGCACACGCAATCAGGAATGCTTCTCCACACGTTCCATCGCCCCAAAGGAGAGCGCGATACTGACGATCACTCCTGAGTTCGACTCCGGCACGTATTCCTACTACAGCATCAACGCACAGGGTATGGAGGCCAGCATCACGGTTCTGGCGGATACCGCAGGAACGAAGACTGCTGCCACCAAGACGGAAACGCAACAGAATCTCGCGCAGACCGTTCCCTTCGGAGGCGCGTCACAAGGCTCCACTCCCTCCTCCGGAATGGGGTCATCTTCATCCGCATCGTCCCGGACAGGCGCCATGGTATTCGCCCTCTCTCCTGCCAACGAAGACGGATTCGTGGATATCACTTCCGTGCTCACGGGAAACGCAGTCTCTCCCACAGATGATCTGAATCCGAATTCCCAAACACAGAGTTCCCTGTCCTCCGACGCCCCCTCCTTCGACAGTCGTTATGAGTCGGGCAATCGCATCACGCAGCTCCCCATCAATCCTTATACCGTCAACAGTACAAGCACGCATCCCTTCGATGCACAGGGCAAACCCATCACTGCTGGAGGCAGCTCTTCCACGGCAAAGGGCACACTGCACGGCGGAGCCCAACGGCCCATCTCGCAACCCGAAACGGGACCCGCACTCTGGATCACAATCCTAGGCTCCCTCGCGCTCCTCTTCTTCGTGACACGCAACCTGCTGAAAAAAGTAAATGTTTGAATAAATTATTTGTTCAGTCTTCCTTGTGCCTATCATCCTGCGCACGAGAGTTTTAGAGTGGAAGGGTGACCGTCGCCCCGCATCCGTCCACTCCCCCGTCCCCCCGCACACTGCGCTGGTGGATCGTCGGCGCATTCTTCGCGCTGACGTTTCTCGTGTACGGCGGCTCATTGACCAATGCGTTCGTTCGGTGGGATGACGGCCTGCTCATCTACGAAAATCCCGCCATCCGTTCCATCACCCCGCAGAGCCTCAAAACGATCTTCACGACGTACGACCCCGAACTCTACATCCCGCTCACTTTCTTGAGCTACCAGTTGGATTACCTGGTGGGAGAAAGCAACGCCACGATCTACCACATCCAGAACCTCCTCTGGCATACCCTGAATGCCCTGCTCGTCGCCTGGCTCCTCCAGAAACTCACAAAACGGGGATGGCTCGCACTCTTCGGAGGACTCCTCTTCGCTCTGCACCCGCTCCACACCGAAGCCGTCGCGTGGGCCAGCGCACGCAAGGATGTGCTCTCGACGTTCTTCTTTCTCGGAAGTCTCATCACCTACCTCTCGTACCGCCGCGATCAGAAACACTCGGCCTACGTTCTCAGTCTTGCCGCATTCCTCTTCGGGCTCCTGGCCAAAGTCACGGTGATCACCCTGCCGGTCATCCTGCTCCTCTTTGATGTACGTGAGCGACGAACATGGGATCGCAAAATGCTCTTCGAGAAGCTCCCGTACTTCGCATTGTCCGTGCTCTTCGGCGTCATTGCTTTCTTCGGCAAGACCGGCGTGCTTGCTTCATCCAGTTTGAGCGAAAAAATTCTGATGGCTCCCAAGAGCGCCATTTTCTACCTCGAGAAACTCTTTATCCCGATCCATCTTTCGGTGCTCTACCCGTTCGTCGGCGAAGTCACGCTCGCTCACCCCGGAATCCTCGTCCCGTTCCTGCTCTTTTTCGCTCTCATCCTGATCGCCCTGATTTCACTCAAATGGACCAGAGATGTTTTCTTTGGCATCGCATTCTTCCTGATCACGGTTTCTCCCACTCTGCTCAATTTCGCCAAGGGTGACTTCTTCTACTTCGCCTCCGATCGCTACGCTTACGTGCCGAGCATTGGCATCTTCTTCCTTGTGATCCTGGCTCTCGGACATTTCTGTCACGAGCGGCCGAAGCCCATCTGCATCGTTGTCGCATGCGTTCTCCTTGCTGCCCTTGGTGTGCTCGCTACATTCCAATCGCACACATGGAAAAACAGCGAAGCCCTCTTCACACAGGCGCTTGCGATTTCGCCGGATGCTTACGTGGCCCGCGTGAACTTGGGAAACGTACAGCGCTATCGCGGAGACGAGGAACAGGCCATCGCTTCGTACCGCACTGCCCTTATCGTCATTCGCGAGAAGGGACGCGCGGAGTCGGGACTGCGTCGCGCAGAGTCAAAGACTCTGAGTAACCTCGCCTCCGCACAGAGGGAACAGGGCAACTTCGCAGAAGCCCGGTCATCCTATGAAGAAGCCCTGCGCCTGAATCCCCAAAATGTTTACGCGCTCCTGGGGCTGGGCGTGGTCGCCGGCCAGCAGGGGAACAATGTTCTGTCCGAACAGTACTACCGGCAGGCGATTCTGGCCGCTCCGGATTTCGCCCCCGCACAGCTGAACCTGGGGGCACTGCTGGTCGGCCTGGGACGACTGGAGGAAGGAGTGGCCGCGTACCGCGCCGCTCTCGATCTGAATCCCTTCTTCCCGCAGGCGCACTACAACCTGGGCGTCGCGCTCACGAAACTTGATCGCGTCGATGAAGCGGAGCCAGCCTATCGCGAAGCGATCCGCCTGCAGCCGAAATTCACCGCAGCGCGACTGAATCTGGGCATTCTGCTCTACAACAACCATGCAGTCGACGATGCGACCGCGCAGTTCGAGGCGATTCTTGCCTACGATCCGGGCAATGCGCAGGCACGCTCGGCACTGCAGCAAATTCGCGGGCAATAGAAAGAGTCCCGAGCCGCCGCGCAATGCGACGACCCGGGACAAAAATTGATCGGCAGGCTACCGGCTACGGATCAGAATAATTGACGTGCAGACAGATCCTTTTTCACCCTGTGGATGACATTCATGCCAGAGAAGACAGGGAGGTTCGACGATGAGAACATTCCCTGGCTGCTTCTCAATCTCGACCTGTTCCGGGACGACGACGAAGCGGTCGTGCGTCACGAGGGGGATGGCTACCCCGCTGTACGCATGTGGGCGCGTTTCCCATTTTGCATGCATCCACTCCTCAATCTGCCCGACCACCTGTTCATGGGTTGGAAAATCCCGAACCAGGTGAACGGCATACAACATCTCCTGGCCAGCAGCATCCCATACCCGGATGACCGGCGAACGAAGGCCAGGGAAATGGAAAACCGACCAGTCTCGAAGATTCGCAATTCTGATGAATTGTTCGGAAACGACTCCCAAGACATGGAAGTCCACACGGGAAGGCATTCCCTTCCCCAGATGCACGTTCGTACGCTTCTTCATTCGAACATCCTCCTGCGACTATGCTTCGTCCACCGACCACAATCGTGATCCTTCCTTTGAACGAGAGCAGCTCTCAATCCCCAAAAGACACTGAGAGCCGCTCTCCGATTCAAAAAGTATCCGTGCCTGCCAAAGATCACTACCCAGAAGACAAAGCCCTCTAAGCCAGTAGATTGTACAGAAAGCATCCAAATAGTCAATTAGTCAACGCCAGACTTGCACGGGAAATTGAGAGGAAGGCATCCACCCCGCTAGCATGAACTTTCACCTCTCCCTCATCTCCTATGTCTCTCTCCGATCGATTCAGTTCCATGACTGCAACCATCGGCCGGCGCCCGCTGGCCCTGGCGACCGTGCTGGTCGTCTTCATCACACTCATCGCACTCTTCGCAACGGGGACTGTGCGATTTCCAAGCCGCCAGACCACGATGGATTTTGCGCTGCGCCAGAGGGTTTCGGCCGCTTCAACTTTGCAGTTCAGCTTTCCCGCACTCATGGACCACAGGAGCGTGGAAGAGAGCATGACGATGCCGGAGGGCATTACGGGGACGTTCGACTGGACAGATGAGACGCTCACATTCAGTCCGGCTGCTCCACTGCCTGCCGGAAAGACCATCGTTTTCCACCTGAGCCGCGACGCCAAGAAATCCGACGGAGTGAGTCTCAATCAGGATCTCGCCTTCACCTTCATCGTCGCCGGTCCGCCTCTGATCGCAGGGCGCATTCCCGAGGTGGGTGCGCAGCATGTCGCAGAAACCTCCAAGATCACCATCATCTTCGACCGCCCCATGATCCCCCTCACGCAGGTGCAGGGCGATGCGGCACAGGCGCGACTGGCAAACTGGCCCGTGACGATCTCGCCCGACACGGCGGGACGCTGGCGGTGGCTCTCGACGGTGGCCGTGGAATACATACCGGAGAAGGGGCTGCTACCAAGCACGCGCTACACCGTCTCGATCCCCAAAGGAATTGAGACCGTTTCGGGTGACAAAACGGAGGAGGATTTTTCGTGGACGTTCGAAACCGCGCGACCGCAGGTTACGACTACGGATCCCGAGGAAGACTTTGCTCTGGCCGGTCCGACAACGGTTCCCTCCCTCACCTTCAATCAGGAAATGAATACGAATAGCTCCAAAGAATTTCTTTCTCTCACGCGCACAGGCGAAAACGGCACCCCCGAAGACGTCGGCATACGCTCCGTATCCTACGGAACCATCGAAGTGGACAAACGCACCGTCACGGATCGAAAAACACTCGTGATCACCCCCGCCAAACCCCTAGCATTTTCCTCAAAGTACACGCTCACTGTCGCGCCGGGACTCACGGGGGCAGAGGGCACTCTGGGCAACGGCACAGGATTCACCCTTCATTTCTCGACCGTGGGGACGCTGAAGGTTGAGCAATCCAACTTCGAGTACGGCCGTGTCTTCTTCAAATTCTCTAATCCTCTCTCAGAAGATTCCCTGAAGAATCAGATCATGATCGCGCCTGCCATCGAGAAATGGGAGGAAACGGAATGGCAGCTCTCATCGTGGGTGGACAATCGCGAGCTCGCGGCTTATCCGCCCCTTGCTCCCTCCACGCAGTACACCATCACGCTGGGCACCGGGCTCAAAGACACCTTCGGGCAGTCACTCAAAGAACCTGCCACGTTCTCGTTCAAGACGCCGCCATTAGACCCACAGCTCCAACTCGAATCCAAAGGTGAATTCGGCATCTTCGAACGGGAGAAGCCCCCCGTGTACCGACTGAAATCCGTGAATATCACGAAGGTGGAAGCTGAGCTCTCTTCGGTGAGCATCTTGGACTTCCTTACGTTCCGCGACACGCATGAGACATGGAACGCACTGCCGACGAATCTCACCCCCCTGCAGACATGGACCTACGTTCCGGAAGTGAAAAGGGATACGTGGGATATCCATGCGTTCGATTTGATTGAGGAAGCGAAACAGTCCCTCCCATCCGGCCTGTACGCGCTGCGGGTTCGCGCTCCCAACGAAAAAGGTTATGACGGCAAAGAATTGCAGTACACCCAAATTTTCGCCCTCACTTCAACCACCCTCACGCTCAAATACTCGGGGAACCGCGCGCTCGTGTGGGCAACGGATCTGAAGACGGGAGAGTCTGTCGCCGGTGCCAACGTTGCATTCCACTCACTCAATGGGGAAACAGTCGTGACAGGCAAGACGGATAAGCAGGGCTTCTTCGAAACACCAATCGACATGAAGCGTTTCGCCACGGCCATGAACGAATGGGAGCCGGAATTCTGGGTGACTGCGGAAAAAGGAGGCGACCTCTCCTTCGTTTCCAGCAAATGGAATGATGGCATCCGGCCGGACATGTTCGGTTTCTACACCGACTTCTGGAATCCCTCGGACCGCGCCGAGCGCATCCACTCGACCCTCTACACGGATCGTCCGCTCTACCGCGCGGGGGATACCGTGCACTTCAAGGGAATCCTGCGAACGCGCAACGTTGACGGCGTGCTCGCGATCCCCGAGAAGAGTCGCGCCGTGGCCGTCACGGTCAGAGACAGCAACGGGAATGAAATCTTCAGCAAGTCACTGACACTCTCCTCCTACGGCAGTTTCGCCGGTGATCTCCCCATTGACGCCGAAGCTCCCCTCGGCACCTACCAGATCACCGCAGGATTCCAGGAGAATACCTACGGAGGCGATGCGTTCGGTTCCTTCGAAGTCCTCGCCTACCGCAAACCGGAGTACCGCGTGGACATGACCACGGAACGGGAAGATTACTTTCAGGATGACACGGTGCAGGCGACCATCGCCGGTGCCTACTACTTCGGCGCACCCATGGGCGGGGCATCTGTCGCGTGGAGAGCCCAAACCACGGATTACTTCTTCAACAAGGTGCAGGACGACTGGCTTGCCGGCCGTAGCCTTGGCGAAGGCTGGTACTCCTTCGGTCTCGAAGACGCGTTTTGCTGGCAGAACTGCGAACGCGAAACAAAGCTTCTCGCGGAGGGCGAGGGAACGCTGGATGCCTCCGGCAGACTGACCATCTCCGTTCCCGCAACAATCGCGGACAAGCCCGTGAGCCAGATCCTCACCGTCGAGGCCGACGTGACGGATCCAAACAATCAGGTCGTCAGTAACCGCGTTTCTGTTCCCGTGCACAAGGCCGATGCCTACGTGGGAGTCAAGACGGAGGACTATGTTGTGACGCCCGGAACCGATGCCGCGATCGGCGTGATCACGGTCAAACCGGATGGCTCCGCTCTGCCGAACACGAACGTTACCGTGAACCTCTATAGCCGCAAGTGGAACACCATCAAGAAGAAGGGTGTCGATGGCCAGTACTACTACGACAACACGCCGGAGGATACCTTCGTGCGCGCCACGAAAGTCACCACCGACGAAAAAGGGAAGGCGCGCACAACGGTGCGCCCCGATCAGGGCGGCGAATTCCGCGTGGTTGCCGTGGTCGAGGACAAGCAGGGACGGCAGGCAAAGGCCGCCACCAGCCTCTACGCGTGGTCCAGTACCTACGTGAACTGGCCGCACGAGAATAATAACCGCATCGATGTGGTACCCGACAAAGCGGAATACCGCATCGGCGACACGGCGACGCTGCTCATCAAATCCCCCTTCCAGGGCGCGAACGTGAAGGCTCTCGTCACCGTGGAACGCGAGCAGGTGATCCACCGGGAAGTCATCACGATCGAATCTACAGCACAGAAGATCTCCGTTCCCATCACCGAGGACATGCTGCCCACCGCCTATGTCTCCGTGATCGTGCTCAAACCCCGCATCGGCGAGACCTTCAACGAAAACGGCCTCGACACGGGTGCTCCCGCGTTCCGCATCGGCTACGCCAAGCTCCCCATCGAGACGAGCTCCAAGCGCCTCACGGTGAACGTCATGCCGGACAAGGAGAAGTATCTCCCCGGCGAAAAGGTCACGGTGAAGCTCAAGGCATCCGATTGGCAGGGCAAGCCCGTACGTGCCGAACTCTCGCTCGGGGTCGTTGATATGAGCGTTCTCGCACTGACCGGCTTCGAGCTGCCCGACCTCGTGCAGCGCTTCTACGGCGAACGGCCCGTGGGCGTATTGACCGCAGAGATGCTCACCTTCCTCATCGACCGCTACAAGCCCGGATCCAAGGGCGGAGGCGGAGCGGATCTGGAAGCCAAGAAACGCGGCAACTTCAAAGATACGGCCTACTGGAACCCGACCATTCTCACGAATGAGAAGGGCGAAGCGGAAGCAGAGTTCACGCTGCCGGATAACCTCACAACCTGGCACCTGCTCGCGGTCGGGCAGACGATCGCTTCCACTTTCGGCGCAGCGGAAGATACCATGATCGAGACGAAGCCCGTGATCGTGCGCCCCGTGCGGCCGCGCTTTGCGGTGGTCGGAGACCGCGTGACTCTGGGCGCAATCGTCCATAACTTCCTCGACAGCTCCGCCACGTTTGATGTTTCACTCACCGGGAGCGGCTTCACTCTAAGTGGGCAACGAAGTAAACAGGTGACGATCGGTGCCGGTGAACAGACGAAGGTGGAATTCCCCGTGACGATTGCCCCCACCTTCGCCGAGGCTTCGGCGGGCAGGCGGGCAGATAAGGCAACCTTCACGTTCCTCGCAAAGAATGAAAACGCACGCGACGAAGTGGAGGAATCGATTCCCATTCTGACCTATGGGACGCCGCAGAGCGCGGCGACCACAGGCATTACGGAAGATGTCATCACGGAGAAGGTGCTTGTGCCCTCCGAGAAGGATGCGCGCGACGGATCGCTGTCGGTGACCGTCTCTCCGACCCTCGCCACCTACCTGCCCGTCGGACTCCAGTACCTCGCGAGTTACCCCTACGGCTGCGCGGAGCAGACCCTCTCGAGCATTCTCCCGAATGTCGTCCTCCTGCGCCTGCAGGGCTTCGATGCCTTTCACATCGTCGACAAAAAGAAGCTCGATGACATGGTCACAAAAGGCCTCACCCGCCTCTACACCTTCCAGCGCGGCGACGGAGGATTCGGCTACTGGCAGGAGAGTAATCGCAGTTACCCCGCCCTGAGCGCCTATGCCCTCCAGGCACTCTCGCTCATCCGCGACAGCGGCTTTGCCGTGGATGACGGCGTCCTCGCCCGTACGCGCCAGTACCTCGACGCCGCTCTGCGCAGATCGGATCCGAATGCCGAGCTGGATGTCGCCACCCGCGCGCAGATCCTGTTTATCCTCGCGGAAACGGGAGACGTGGACTTAAGCCTTCTCAACAACCTCGATGAGCAGCGCGCCAAGCTTCCGCTCTTCGCCAAAGCACAATTGGCCATGGCCTTCGATCATACCAAGTCCAAAGGCAAAGCGCGCGACATCGTGACGGAAATCCTTCGGTCCGCGAAAGTGGACGGCCGCGGCACGCACTTCGAAGAAGAGGACATCGGCACGTACGGCTCCCTCATGCACACCAACGACCGCACATCCGCGCTCGTACTGCAGGCTTTGCTTCGCATCGATCCCAAGAATCCCCTGATCCCCAACGCCGTGCGCTACCTGCTGGCCATCCGCAAGGACGGCCACTGGGATACGACGCAGTCCACCGTCTCGGTGCTCCTCACCTTCATTGAGTATCTGGAACAGACAAAAGAGCTCGATGCCGCCTTTACGGCGGGCGTGGATGTGAACGGGACGAAGATCCTCGACTGGAAGGTCACGAAGTTAAACGTGCTCTCCCGCAAGGAGGTGAAGCTAAAGTTGAATGAGCTGCTGAGAGGAGAAGAGAGCACGCTCAAGATCGGCAAGGAAGGAACGGGACGCCTGTACTACGACGCAGTGCTCTCGTACTTCTACACAGCCGATACGCTGCCGCCTGCCGAAGAGGGCATCAGCGTGCTTCGATCGACCGAGCCGCTCCCCGATCAGAAGAAAACGCTCACCGTGGGGAACACGTACCGCGTGACCCTGACGATCACCGTGCCCGAGGACCGTCACTTCGTGGCCGTCGAGAGCCCCTTCCCCGCGGGTTTCGAGCCGATCGACGTCAACCTGCAAACCGCGCAGAAGACGCTGCTGTCGGACGACACGACGCGCCTGTGGGATGAGAACTACTGGCAGAGCGGACTGTGGCGGTTCTCGCACCGGGAATTGCGTGACGACATGTTCTTCGCCTTCGCCGATGAGCTGCCGGCCGGCGTCTACCAGCTGACCTATCTCGTCCGCGCGACGACGCCGGGTACCTTCCACGAACGCCCGGCCCATGTGTTCGAAATGTACTTCCCCGAGGTGTTCGGCCAGACGATGGGTAAGATGGTGACGATTCAGGAATAGCGGAAAATGAGAGCAACATCCGTAGCGGAAGATCGCGATCTTCCGCTACGGTATTCCTGTGATGCACACCTGCCGCAACCTGTGGTGCAAGCAACCCTTCGAGATCACCGACGATGACCTTTCCTTCTACGAAAAAATCTCACCGGTTTTCAATGGCAAGAGAGAATTGATCCCGCCGCCTCTGCTCTGTCCGGAGTGCCGGTTGCAGCGGAGACAGGCGTTCCGTAATGAGCATTGTCTCTCCAAGCGCACCTGCGACCTCTGCGGGAAACTGACCATTTCCTCTTTTGCCTCCGAGAGTCCTTTCCCGGTGTACTGCAGTGATTGCTGGTGGTCGGACCGCTGGGATCCCGCGGATTACGGAAGGGAGTTCGACTTCGCCCGTCCTTTCTTTCCCCAATTCGAAGAGCTCCAGCACAGTGTGCCGCAGGCCGCCGCTCTCCAACTCAACAACGAGAACTGTGAATTTAATCACCTCCTCGCTTTCAGCAAGAACGCCTACCTGTGCCCCGGGAGCTACTGCGTCGAAGATTGCTACTACCTGCGCAAGAGCCAGTACTGCCGCAACTGCACGAACGGAAACATTCTCAATCGATGCGAGCTGGTCGCAGAGAGCCAAAATTGCGACGGCTGCGTCTCTTCGCACCACCTCATCAATTGCCGTAACTGCTCTTTCAGTAGTTACCTAAATGACTCTTCTGGCCTTAGGGATTGCTTCATGTGCAGCGGGCTCATGAACAAACAGTACTGCTTCAAGAATGAGAAGCTCACGCGCGCCGAGTACGAGGAGACACTCCGACAGTACGCCGGAGAATCCCCGGAAACACTGTTCTCGGAATTCCAGGAATTCAATCGCACTACACCTAAGCGAGCCCAAATTCAGCTCCACTGCGAGAATTCCACGGGCGACTACCTCACGAATTGCCACGCCGCCCGTCACTGCTCCGACTGCATCAACATCGAGGATTCCTCGTACATTGTCGAGTGCGAAGGAGTCAGGGATTCCATGGATTTGACCTCGCACGACAAGGATATCGAGCTCTGCTACGAGATGTCCTCCGGCGGCGAGAAGAGCTATCTGACGCGTTTCTGTTACTGCACCATCGCCTCCCCCCGCTCCGCGTACATGAGTTCGTGCTTCTACCAATCCGACAGCTTCGGGTGCGACGGACTGCACACGCGGGGTCAGTACTGCATCCTCAACAAGCAATACTCCAAAGAAGCATACGAAAAACTCGTACCCAAGATCATCGCACACATGAGAGGGACGAAAGAATGGGGTGAATTCTTCCCGATTGAGAAAAGCCCTTACGCCTATAATGAATCCGTCGCCCAAGACTACTTCCCGCTCACGAAAGAGGGGGCGGGGAAACGGGGATGGCAATGGAAAGATCGAACAGACGAGATGCCGAAACTCTCGAAAGTGATTCCCGCTGTGAATCTGCCAGATTCGATTGAGGAGGTTCCCGACGATATTGTGAACTGGGCAATTGAGTGCGAAGCGACCAAGAGACCCTTCAAAATCATCAAACAGGAACTGGATTTCTACCGGAAGATGAAATTACCGATCCCGCACTTTCACCCCGATGAGCGGCACAGGAGGAGGATGGCGCTCCGGAATCCCCGCAAACTCTGGAAGAGGCCGTGCATGAAATGCAGTAAAGAAATGCAAACAACGTACTCTCCCGATAGACCAGAGGTTGTGTATTGCGAATCTTGTTATTTGGCTTCAGTATATTGAGATGCAAAATCCCTTCTTCTGGTGCAACAAGATTCACCCTGAGCGGAGCGAAGGGGTGCTGCTTTCACTGCCTTACGCATGACCCGTCCTCGTTCCCTCCTCTGGCTCCTTCCGCTGTTCGTGCTCGCGGTAGCGATCCTCCTGCCATTGCCTCGGAAATTTTTGGATCGGCAACAATCCTCCGTCCGGATTCAGGATCGAAACGGCTCTGAGCTCTATCAGCTCAATCGGGTCACGCACGGTTCGCAGCAGTGGATTCCTCTCCGCGAGATTCCGCGGTCATGTGTTTCTGCGCTGCTGGCCATTGAGGACCGAGGTTTCTACGCGCATTCCGGCATTAGTTCGAAAGGAACACTCCGGGCTCTCTGGCAGAACATGACCACCGGACGCGTCGTGTCGGGCGGCTCCACCATCACCCAGCAGCTCGCCCGGATCACGCTCGGCACGCAGCAACGTACGATCATCTCGAAAGTGCTCGAAGCCCTGCTCGCACTCAAATTGGAGCAATCGCTCAGTAAAGACGAGATTCTGGAGCGCTACCTCAATGCCGCCTATTTCGGGCACCGGTCCTACGGATTGGCAGCCGCGGCCAGGACGTACTTCGGCACCTCCGTGGGCGAACTCTCCACCGCGCAGTGCGCACTCCTTGCCGGCCTGCCGCAATCCCCTTCTTCACTCGATCCTTTCATGAACAAAGATGCAGCGAAAGCGAGACAGGAACGCGTCTTAAGCGCCATGCGCGAGATTGATGCTCTCTCCACCGAACAGATGGAAGAGGCTCAACAGGAACCTCTTTCGCTCACGAAAGACCGAACTGAAATCAAAGCGCCGCACTTCGTGATGTGGCTCTTGACCGAACGACCGGATGATCTGAGTACGCCAACTGTGCGCACGACATTGGATCTTTCGCTTCAGACCGAAGTGGAACGCATCGTCGAACGAAAACTTAAGGAACTTGCCGAAAAGAATGTCACGTCTGCCGCCGTGGTCGTGCTCGATGCCAAGACCGGAGATGTATTGAGCATGGTCGGCTCGGCAGATTACTTCGACGAGGAGCATGACGGAGCGGTAAACAGCGCTCTCGCATCGAGACAGCCGGGGTCAGCTCTGAAACCCTTCACCTACGCGCTGGCACTTGCAAAAGGTGATACTGCCGCAACAACCGTGGCCGATACCTCCGTGCAATTTCTTACACGGGAAGGCACGCCTTACATCCCGCGCAACTACGACTATCTCGAGCACGGCCTCGTGCGGTATCGGGAAGCGCTGGCCAACTCCTACAACATCGCCGCTGTACGCGTGTCAGAACGCGTGGGTATTCCGACGCTTCTCTCGTTCCTCCGCTCCGCGGGACTCTCGACGCTGACAAAGACCCCCGAACACTACGGCCTCGCCCTGACCCTCGGCGATGCGGAAGTGAAATTGCTTGAGCTTTCTCAGGCCTACGGCATCTTCCCGCGCCGAGGCCAGACGCTCCCCGTGCGCACCATCCTTTCAGACCCGACTCAAAATGAAACGGGCATCCTCGATCCGCGCGTCGCGTGGCTCATCACCGATATCCTGAGTGACGACACCGCACGGCTCGCGGAATTCGGTGAAAGCGGCCCGCTCTCATTCGATTTTCCCGTGGCGGCCAAGACGGGAACAACGCGTAACTCCCGCGACAACTGGACGGTCGGCTTCACCCCGGATCGCATCGTGGGCGTGTGGGTGGGCAACGCCGATAACTCGCCCATGAAGGATACTTCCGGAGTAACGGGGGCAGGGCCGATCTTTCATGATGTCCTGTTGGCAGCGGTCAGGAACCTGCCACACGGCGATTTCGTGCAGCCGCAGGGACTCACGAAAATAACGGTCTGCCGACTATCGGGCAAACTTCCGACGGATCTGTGTCCGCATACGATTGACGAGTGGTTCATTGCCGGAACGGAACCAAAAGAGAAAGATGACCTCTATCAATCCTTCCTCATCGACACACGAAATGGCCTCTTAGCAGGAAGTGGCTGCCTGCCCGGCGAAGCTCCGCGCAGCGGAGCGAAGTCGGGTGATCAGACTTTTATTGAGAAGAAAGGGTTCGTCGTGTTTCCGAAGGAGGTGGAACAGTGGGGGCGCGAGCATGGCTGGCCTGTCCCACCCACCCGCACTTCACCACTGTGTGACCAACGTGCTTCTTCTGTCTCTTCTGCATCCTCTGCTTCTTTTATTTCCTCTCTTTCCCCATGGATAGAGATTACCCAGCCTCAACCGAACGAAAGCTATCTCTTAGACCCCCTCATCCCGGACGCTGAGGAGCTCATCATCTTTATCGCCCACGCCTCAGCAGACATCCAAACTGTGGACTGGTACGTAGATGATAAGAAAGTCGGGACAGTGAAGGCGCCGGATTTCCGGTTGAAGTGGAAACCGGTCCTTGGCAGACACATCATCGAAATTCGCAGTGGGACCGTGCATGCATCGGTGCATCTGGAAGTGGTGAAATGATCTAAATTGTTGTATAATATCTTCGTCTTGGAAACACCTACACCCATACCGCCTCCGCATGAAATCGTGCCTGTGCCACAGGCGCGCAATGCCGTGATCTCCGGAACGCACAGCGCGCTGGAGGCGCTGAGCATGGCCATCGTCCCCGCCGCCACCATCGGCATCATGGCCTATGGGTTTAAGATGATGTTTCGGGGAGTGATGCAAAAATGACCGAAGGAACAATCGTCCATCCGCCCTTGTAAATGCGGGGCTCTTCGCAATAATGCCTGTGTGCCACAGATCATCGGACTCACCGGCTATATGGGCAGCGGCAAGGGCGAACTCGTAAAACTCTTGCAGAAGCGCGGCTACGCGTATACCTCCCTCTCAGACGCCGTGCGTGCGGAGGCGACCAAACGGGGTCTTGAGCACACGCGAGAGCACCTGCAGCAAGTCGGAAACCAGCTTCGCGAGGAGCATGGCGCGGGCATCCTCGGGAAAAAAATCCGCGAGACAGTGGAGCGCGAACTTGAGCGCCGATGGATCATTGACGGCATCCGCAATCCCGGCGAGTGGGAGGAGCTGAAACACCTCCCTGATTTTCAGATGGTCGGAGTGACGGCTTCACCCGAGACGATCGTGGATCGGATCACGAAGCGCAATCGCGAGGGCACTCCCCTCTCCCGCGAGGAAATACTGGAGAAGCTCAATCGGGAACGCGGCATCGGCGAACCGTCCGAAGGCCAGCAGGTGCAACGCTGCCTGGACCACGCCGACTTCCTCATCGTGAACGAAGGGACGCTTCAGGATCTCAACGTAAAGCTCACGCACTTCGAGCGGCTCGAGAGCGGTGAGGACCGCCCTACGTTCCACGAGGTCTTCATGGAAATCGCCTACACGTGGGCCAAGCGTGCCACGTGCCTGCGCCGTAAAGTGGGCGCAGTGATCGCCAAAGACAAGCAACAGCTGACGGCGGGGTACAACGGCGCTCCACGAGGCGTTCCCCATTGCGCCGAAATGGGCGGGTGCCTGCGGGCAAAGCTCAAGATTCCTTCAGGCCAGCGCGCCGAGATCTGTCGCGGCACGCACGCCGAGCAGAACGCCATCACGCAGGCTGCCAAGTTCGGCATCTCGATTGAGGGCTCCACGCTCTACTGCAACACCTTCCCCTGTGTCATCTGCGCCAAGATGATCCTGAATGCGGGGATCACGACCGTGGTCTACGACAGCGACTATGACGATCCCTTGAGCAAAGAAATCCTCGGTCAGCAGAGCCTTCTTAATCTGATTCGCTACGAGGGGAGAAAGTTTCGGGCATAAAGGTGGACCACTGTGCAGCCAGATCCGTGCAATCGGGATAGCGGAATGCCTGCGTGAGCGCAGCGGGAGGACATTCTGATGGTCTACCGGCCGGCTTGTCCCCCGAAGCTTCAGCGGAGGAGGAAGCCTTGTCGAAAGCTGGAGGTGTATGAGTCGGAATACAAGTTTTTCTCAAGCAGACAGGTAGAGACGGCACAAGTGTCCAGGATAATTGCTAATTTAGAGAATCCCTGTACATTGAGTGATAGATATTTTTCTTGTTTCCATCTTTACTCATGTCCATGCTCGACGATTTTTCTGCCTATGAAGTACTTGTGGAATCCGTTGACCTGAAAGAAGAACTGAGAACTGCCGACAACCCTCAGACAGTCATCGATGCAATCTCTGCAGCCTTCCAGCGTATTCAAATGCGTTGCCTTGTAAGAAGAGAAGAGACTCCGCTCAATTCCATTCGTCTCCATGACCGCCTTCAGGAGATTCAAGTAAAAGTAGCTGATTGCTATCAGCGCATTGTCCTTCCTGACAATTACCGACAGTTTTGGACGGCCGCACAAGAGGAGCTGGATGGAGAAATGCAGAGTCTGATCACGACTCTAGACCATCTGCGTTCGCAATCAGGTGCAACGAAAGAAGCACGTGCAAAAGTTTGGTTTGGACAATACCAAGTCACGGCGTCGGAAATGAAGTCTGAGGACGTAGTCACAGACATCAATGCTTTCTTGGCGTGTAGGAAAAAGGAGGAGTCAAACTTGGAAGAGAAAATCAAGACACTGCAAGACATCAAGAAGAAGTTGATCGAGAATGCACCGCCATCCGACACGGTTCGCTGTTCGTCCTGAAGGGAGAAAGTTTCGGGCATAGAAGAGGGATCGGCCACAATGTGCAGAAAATGGACGTGCGGAGCGGCACGGCTTTGCTACACTGGGGTCAGCGGGTCGGCCCGGCTTCGTCTGCGGACTACGCCGAGGCGAGTCACTCTGCTACATTACTGCTCTTTGGATCTCTGTCGCTATTCGTGGGTCGGTACCGAAGTGGTCAAACGGGCCAGACTGTAAATCTGGTGCCTCATGGCTTCGGGGGTTCGAATCCCTCCCGGCCCACCATCAAATCAGAAAATCTTAATAATCTATTCAATGTAATGTTTTAACTTCTCAAGCATAATCGTGATACGGGTATCATAGACAAAGCATAGGCTTTCTTAAAAGCCGAGGAAAAGTTATTTCCGTACGATTACTGCCATATTTGCCTGATCTAGACTCCGAAATACCCCCACATCGCTCATCCATCTTGACCACCAGTGCTTCAAACGCAAACACGAAAGCTGTTGCACAATCAAATCTGCTGGATGTCCTCCAAGTGATGCAGGCCTTCGACGGAGATAAGATAGCGCAACGGTTGTCCGTCGACGGCGGGGCAATCGGGATGTTCCACGTATCCTCTGCCTTTCAGAATTAACAGTTGCCGTGTTACCTCATCGAAAGCGACCTGCGTCGACGTACTGACCTCTTCCGCCATGACACCGCTTTCGTCGGTTGTTGTTTTCTCGACTTCCCGTAAATGCATGAGAATCGTCTGTTGAACATCTCTCCCCTCCGGTTCCTTCAATCGCCCCTCAATGACCGAAAGAGCGAAACGGAGCGACCCGGCGGCAAAACTCCGGACTCGCGAAATGGGACAGTTGAGGACGCCCTGGAGCGTTTCGGCGATGAGCTGTCTCGGTTCAGACAGGGACTCGGGAGCTGATCCATTCACGATGGACGCGAAGTCGCGCCCGATGCTCGTGACAAATTCGAGCACTCGCTCTCTCCGCGCTTCTTCCTGTTCATTCACTTCCTTCCCACGAAATGAATCAGATTTCGCCTGCTCGCATTCACGTTGCAAGGCACGAAGTTGTTCGACGATCAGTTGTTGCATGAATGAGATAATGTAGGGTTCGGATATTAAGAAACCGTTAAGAAATAGTGAGAAAAGTAATTTTTACACAGGTATTTCCATACCTACAATATCGTCATTTTTGAAATATATGTCAAATATTCCCTGCAAAATTTATTGGTTCTCCGTTACGCCTCCTGCACCTCGCAACCCTGTGCATTCAAAACGTGTCGTACCTGCTCTGCACTTTCTTGATTTACCTTCTCCACGAGAACGCGTACCAGCAACTGACCCCGTTCATTCATCCTCGAAACATGCACCCGCATGCCGCACGAAGACAACCTCCGCTCCAGTTCGACATGGCTCTCCCCGGTGCGAACCGGGATGACGCAAATCTCGCCTTTGTCCGAGCGCTCGACTTGCATGCATCCCCATTCTAGACCGGACACGAATGCAGTAAATTATTACTGAACACAAATTGTATTCATGATGTGGCTTTATTGTTTTGCCGAAGAGGATTTCTTGTATTCCTTTAGGGACTCTTTCACCGCCTCTTCGATCGGCCGCATTTGGATCCCCTCCCCCTTCAGCTTCCCTGTTGCGAGGATACAGTTGCTCCGCCCGACTTTGGTTACCTGCGACTGAGCGGGAAGCGGCAAGTGTTCGAAGGAATGACTGGGATCCACAATCTCGCGGTAGAGTTCCATGATGCGATAGGGCGAGATCGTTCCTTCATTCACCATGTTGTAGATGCCCGTCGCACGCCGCTCAATGAGCTTTTTGGCCGCTTCGAGAAAATCCGTAAGGCAGGTGATGGAATTCTCCTCATCATTCACGCGTGCATACTTCGCAAGTTTCGTGATGAGGTTTTTCGGATGTGAAGAGCCATCGAATGGCATCCGCAAGCGCAGAATGAGAATGCCTCCCCTTCCGTTGACATCGCTCTCCGTGCACTCGCGCACTGTCTTTTCACTCCACGCTTTGCTGCGCGAATAGAAACTCCCCGTGAAATTCGGTTCATCCTCCTCCGTCCAGCCTTCTGCCTGCTCTCCTTTCGTTCCTTTTTCTCCTTTTGCTCCTTTCGTTCCCTCGTAGATACATCCCGAGCTCAAGTGCACCCAGTAGATCCCGCGTTTGCCGCACTCCTCCGCAAGTACAATGGGACCAAGGACGTTTGCATGCAAAGTCTCCCGCTTGTGATCTTCGCACCAGTCCACATTGGGCACGCCCGTCTTGCCTGCGGCGTTGATGACGACATCCGGCTTCACCTCGTCGAGAACCCGGGCAACTGCGGCGGGATCGCCGATATCGCAGGAGGGCACAACTGCATCGGGAAAAATCCTGAGAAATTGAATCCCCATGAATCCCCGACCGCCGAAGAGGAGGACTTTCATGAAACTATCCTAGCAACGAAGAGAGGGCTGACAAAGAATTTGTATCAGGAAGAGAATAGGGAACTGGGGAATGCGTGAACTCGGAAATGCTCGCGGCTCTATCGTAAACGCCTAATTCCCTACTTCCCTATTTCCCGAATCCCTACCCAAAACACCTATTTCAAAATCCCTCCCAACACGCCTACAATCCCAACCGTGCCAAGACACCGTCGCACACTCAAGCGGCCCAGAAGCAGAAAACATGCGCCCGCGATCGAGATGAGTCCTGCAACGCGCAGACAGGTGAGCGGCGTCGTCCAATTCATGCTGGGCATGCTCATTCTGCTCTCGCTTCGCGAACAGGCCGGTTCCGCTGGCAGTGCCGTGCGCACCGTACTCACGTTCTTCTTCGGCAAGTGGAGCATCATCTTCCCCGCCGTACTGATCGTCTCTGCCCTGCTGCACTTCTTCACGAACGAAGATCACTTCAAGACGAAACGATCGGTTGGCCTCGTGCTGTGCCTCGTAACTTTCCTCGGCCTCATGCACATCGGCGCGCCCCTGCAGGATATTGCGAACAAAAAGGAGGAGCTGGGCGGGGCGATCGGCTTTCTCGCCAGCGTACCCTTCTTGCTCTTCTTCTCGCGGCCCGTGGGCTACACCGTCCTCGGAGCATTCTTCTTTATCGGCATCGTCATTTCGTTTGAGCCTAATGTCGGGGCGATCTGGCAGTTCATCCGCGATATCACAGCCAAACGCGAAGAGCTGAAGCCACGCGCTCCCCGTGTCGTACGCACCGAGGAAGTGAAGAAGGAGAAAACCGAGGAAGAGGATCTCGTCGAACAGGATCATGACGCACCTGAACTCAATATCGTCCGTCCGGCCTTCGCGCAAAAGGAGAACAAGAAAGCCCTCGCCAAGAAGATCGCCGCCGAGAAGAGCGAGAAGAACGTGAAAGCGAAGATCAAAGACATCCTGCAGATGAAAGATACGCGCTTCGAGGAGTGGACGTTCCCGGGATTGGAACTCTTGGAAGACACGCACAGTGAACTTGCCATTGATGACGAAGAGCTCAAGATGCAGGCCAAGAAGATCGAAGAGAAGCTGGAGGAATTCGAAATCTCCGTGACCATGCGCGACGCCCACCCCGGTCCCACGGTGACACAATTCACGCTTTTGCCCGCCGAAGGCGTGAAGCTGAGCAAGATCGAGAGCCTCAAGGACGATTTGGCCCTCGCGCTCGCCGCGCCGAGCCTGCGCATCCAGGCGCCCATCCCCGGCAAGTCGCTCGTAGGCCTCGAGATGCCAAACAGCAAGCGCACCACCGTCCACCTGCGCGAGATCCTCGAGAGCCCGGAATTCACCCAATCGACCTCGCAGCTCTCGCTCCCGCTCGGTCGCGATGTCGGCGGATTGGCCGTCGTGGCCGCCCTCAATGACATGCCGCACCTCCTGATCGCCGGTGCCACCGGTTCGGGCAAGTCCGTGTGCATGAATACGTTCCTGACGTCCCTCCTCTACCAGAATGCCCCGAACGAGCTCAAGTTCATCCTCATCGACCCCAAGCGCGTCGAGTTGACTCCCTACGACGGCATCCCGCACCTGCTGACGCCCGTGATCTCCGAATCCGAAAAGGCCCTGCAGGCGCTGCGCTGGGCCGTGGCAGAAATGGGCCGCCGTCTCCACCGCTTCTCCGACGCCGGCGCGCGCAATCTGGATGAGTACAACGAGAAACAGACGGACGAGGCCTCTCTGCTGCCGCGCATCATCATCGTGGTGGACGAGCTGGCCGACCTCATGATGCGCCAGTACCGGCGCGACACCGAGACGATGATCGCCCGCATCGCTCAGATGGCCCGCGCCGTGGGAATGCATCTCATCATCGCCACCCAGCGTCCGAGCGTGGATGTCATCACCGGCCTCATCAAGGCCAATATTCCCACGCGCATCGCCTTCCGCACGGTAAGCTCGGTGGATTCCCGCACTATTCTGGATGGTGTCGGTGCCGAGGATCTGCTGGGCAAAGGGGATATGCTCTACATGACCGCCTCGACACCGGATCCCGTGCGCATCCAGGGAATTTTCGTGGGGACGAAAGAGGTGGAGCGCGTAATCAACGCGGTCAAGATCGCCGGCGGCGGACGCATCACCGAACAGATCGCCCTCGCCGAAGAAGACGAAGAGGGCGAGCAGGGAGAACAGAGCCTCTCGCAACCGTATGCGCAGATCGATCTCGATGCCGATGACAACGGCGGCGATGACCTCTTCTTCGAGGCGGTGAAAGTGGTGCAGGAGACGGGTAAGGCCTCGGCCAGCCTGCTGCAGCGCCGTCTCTCGGTGGGGTATGCGCGCGCGGCCAAGCTCCTCGACATCATGGAACAGAAGGGCCTCATCGGCCCGGTGGAAGGCGCGAAGGCGCGGAGAGTCTACATCGAGAAAATGGCCACTCCGTAGAGGAAAACAGGGAAATCAAGGAGTACAAAGAGTACAAGGAATGTTAGGGTAGGGATATGCGGCCTTACGAAAAACTCGTTGCCTGGCAGGAATCGTTCAAGCTTTGCCTTTGGATCTATCAAATCACCGCACCATTTCCTTCAGAGGAGAAATTTTCTCTTGTCAATCAAATGAGGCGCGCAGCTTACAGTGTTCCCATGAATATCGCTGAAGGCAATGTGAAACATTCGGGAAAAGAAAAGGCACACTTTTTTGAAATTGCTCTGGGTTCACTTGAGGAACTTCATTGTCAATGCCGCATTGCACTTGGATTGCATTATCTCTCTGAGAAGACATTCGAAGAAGCAGATCAACATATTCATCGCGTAAGTTACCTCATCACAAGACTCCGTTCTTCCGTTCTTTGAATTCCTTGAAATCTTTGTACTCTTCGTACTCCTCCGCATGCGCCTTCTCCTCGGCACCAACAACGCAGGCAAGATCATCGAGATTTCTGAAGTACTTCATGGACTCCCCTTGAAGATCCTCACTCCAAAGCATGTGAACCTGACGGAGGCGCCGCTCGAATCCGGAACGACCTTCGAGGCGAATGCCATTGAAAAGGCCCGTTTCTACTTCGAACGCACGCAACTGCCAACCGTGGCGGATGACTCAGGAATCATCGTTGAAGCGCTCAAGGACGAACTGGGAATCCACACGCGCCGCTGGGGCGCCGGACCGGAGGCAACCGATGCCGAGTGGATCGCGTACTTTTTGGAACGGATGAAAAAGGAGGAGAACAAACGCGCCGCCTTCGTCTGCGTGCTCGCGTACATGGATCCGCTGGGCGCGACCTATACCTTCGAAGGTCGTTGCGAAGGAATCATCACCCCCACGCTGGAGGCGGACTACCTGCCGGGATTGCCGATCTCCGCCTGTTTCAGACCAGAAGGCTTTTCTCGCGTATTTTCAGCCCTCTCCGTCCAAGACAAAAATGCCATTAGTCACAGAGGAAAAGCGACGAAGCAACTGAGGCACTACCTGCTGTCATCCTGAGCTCTGCCTGCCGGGCGTAGCCTTGGCGAAGACTGGTCGAGGGATGAACAAAAAAATAGTACGAGCCATAGGGGGAGAGCGACGCACTTCCTCGCGGAACACTTGCGAACATCCTTCCAGTAATTCCAAGATTGCATCTTCATTGCGACCACAAAAGGAAAGCGGGATACTTGACCGAAGAGAAAAAATAGTCTTAAATTTCTTCTCCCCGCTCTTCCCATGTCTCCCATCAATAATCCCGAAGAAAATCTTCCATCCCTGCCGGGGAACGAACAGAAAAAACGGCCGAAATCTGCCTCCAAACCGGTGATCCTACCGAGCCAGATCAGGAGCGCTATCGTCGAACGCATGAGAGCGAATAACTTGGGCAACAAGGAGGAGGTGCGCCGCTATCTTGCTGAAAACCCCCAGCACGATCTCTCCATTGCCGATCTCGGAATCAACACACGCACGACCAATGCACTGGGCAAGTATCTGGAGATCACACAGGTTTTGGAATTGATTCATTGCACGAGAGAGGAGGTACGTGCAGTGCCCAACATCGGAGAGGCGGGCTTACGAGAACTCTTAGACGTTCTCGAAGCAAAAAGGTTCATTCCTTCTCAAGCCCACGCCGCTCCTTTCGGTACGAAACCATCGCGGGGCACGGCAACCGAGAAACCAGGAAACGACAAACCTACAGCGAAGTGAAATCCTGCACTATGGCGTTCTCCGCTCTTCTTCCTTGCCCAACGCATTCTGGCACATGGGTGTCTGCACCATTTCTTCGGTCTGCCCGTGCGCCCACCGAATGAGCGATGCGACAGTCGTCTTCAAGGGCTGACCTCGGGATGGGAGCAGGAAGACATCGATAGCCTCCAGCATTCTGGCTCCATGTCTTCTTTCTTTGAATGGCATATACAAGGAAGAAATGACGTTTCGATTGTAGGATCACAACGCAGTGAAATCCAGCGCCGTGATCTTGGCCCAGACTTGTTTAATGAGCGCCTTCAGCTCGTTCACTTCCTGCTGCGTGATTTCAAAACTGATCTCCCGCCGCGCCTCATCCTCATTGCCGATGAAATCTAAGGTAAAGCGCTTCGCCTCGTGAATGAACTTGGGATCCGCGTCGCAGAGGATCTTGTAGAACGCAAGCTGCCTGAAGAGATCCTCCTTCTTGCGAATGGCATCCTCCGTCTTCTTGGTCTGGCCGGTCTTGTAATCCAGAATGCGGCATTGCCTGCCATTGGGCTCGAAGAGGTCGATGCGGTCGACCTTGCCCTTGATCGGCACGTCATCCACCACCGCATGGAATGTCCGTTCCGTCGAGAGCACGAGCGGAATGCCGGAGGAGGTTTGTTCACCGTACCGACGCACGATATCCCCGCCAATCAACTGGTAATGCTCCAGTCTCTCGCGGGTGAGGATTTCTCTCTTCAGATGCTTCTGAAAGGCATCCATCAGCGCATCAACCGAAAATGCTTCCCCTTGTTGCCATGCGACGTTTCTTTCTTCCAGAGCCGCATGGACTGCGGTACCGAATGCCATGGCAGGTTTCTTCTCACTGGGCATCTGGAGCAGCTGCTCCCAGAGAAATTTCTGCGGACCGTCCTCTTTGTTCAAAAACACATTGAGGGCAGTGACGGAGAGCTCGTACTTCTGCAGTCGTTCCTCCAGGAATGCGCGAAAAGCCGTATCAATCACAAGCGTCGGCATGCGCAAGGTCTCGACGGGCGTCGGCAATTGGTCCTGGGACAGCGTGATTTCATCAACGTTCTCTCCCGCTTCCGCGACGAAGCTGCTCACCTGCGCATCGCGCATCTGAGCCCCGCTGCGGTACGTCTCGGGAAAGGTAAGAGCCAGTGACCGTCTCGCACGCGTCATCGCCACGAAGAAAAGCCGGCGTTCGTCCTCCTGTCCGGATCGTTTCTCCACCTCTTTGTCGATGCCGATGATCAAGTGATCGGGAAGTGCGAGAGAATTGCCGCTGTTTTTGTTGCCCCAGTTGCGGTAGCGCACATCCGGCATGACCACCAGATCGAACTCCAGCCCCTTGGCCCCGTGTCCGGTCATCAGCTGCACGCCATCCTGCGAAAGATGCGGCAAGTCGTACTCCAGTCTCAATTTCTTCTCATTCATGTACTGATCGATATCAAACAGGAGTGATGCAAGCGACATAGCTTTCACTTCGTAGCATCGGCTCTTCACGTACTCGTAGAACGCGTGCAGTCCTGCAATGATGCGTGGATCCGCCTGCTTGGCACCCATGGAGGGCAGAAGACCCGATTCCGTCAGGACATCCGCAACGAGCGCCGTGAGCGTGACGTTTGGAATGCTTTGATTCTTGCTCATAATAAACTCGTGCGCCTTCCTGACAATCGAAGGAAGCGATTGCTCCTTCAGTAGATATTCGTGAAGACTGACTCTCTCTTTCGTACGTTTGTACGTGCGGAAATCCATGAACAGTTTCCCTAATTCCGCCGGATGGCAACCGAAGCACGGGAGAGCGAGTGCGCCGGCAAGCGTGCTGGAGTTCTCCGGCTCATGAATGGCCCGCAGAAGCATAACCGCTTGCAGGACCTGCGGGTGCTGGACCAGATCCTGCTTGGCAGCCACCACAGTGGGAATGCCGGCGGCCGTCAGCGTGTCTGCGATCTCCAGCACTTCCTCATTCTTGCGACAGATGACCGCCATCTCCTCCCAGGGAGTCCCCGCTTTCTTCCCATTCCGGAGGATGCCCACAATCCCCGCATACTCCGTACTCGTATCGGGATAGCGGATGAACTGCGGTTTGGCGCCGTCCTTCTGTCTGCCAGCGACAAGATCTTTCTCAATATTCTTGATCACATGCACCAGACGTTCCTCATTGGCAGCAATCACCGCGGAGGCGGCATCCAGAATCGGCTGGGTGGAGCGGTAATTCGTCGCGAGCGTCATCACCGCCGTACGGGGGAACCTCTCAAGGAAAGACCTCATATTCCCGATATTCGCTCCCTGGAAGCGGAAAATCGCCTGATCATCGTCTCCGACGACGAAGATATTGGGATCCTGCTGAACGGACGCATATGTCGTCAGCAGATCGAGGAGACGGTTCTGCGCGCCGTTCAGGTCCTGAAACTCGTCAACCAGAATGTACTGGTAGCGCACCTGCAGCGACTCGAGCAGCCATTCGTGTTCCTTCAGCGCCTGAAGCGCGATGAGCACCATGTCATCGAAATCATACCGGTGCGTCACCGTGAGCTCCCCGATGTACGCCTTGTAGACCATGATGAATTCCCTGAACTGCTGTACCTTTTTCAGATCATCCTTGTACGCCTTGCTCGTGAGGTCCCTCTCCCTGCCCGTGGGCGTCTGCTTCGTTTCCTCGGCATAGACATCCACGTAAGGCGTCAGATCGTCGGGGGCGATCCCCTCTTTCTTCATCTGCGTGATGCGGTCCAGGACATCCGCGGCCCGATCGTGCTCCGCGACGGGCATGTAGAGCTCGGACCGCTGCCCAAGCTCTTTGATCGCTCTGCGGACGATCTGCAGTTGCTCGATGTTGCTCACCTGCTCCAATGCACGAAAATTCACGAACACGTGCGGGTACTGCTGAATCAGATCATTGCAAAAGCTGTGCACGGTGCTCACGGTGACCCCGTACGCATCGCTTCCGATAATCTGCCGCAGCCGCTCGCGCATTGCCTTCGCCCCGGAAGTGGAAAAGGTAAGGCAGAGAATGTTCGTCGGGCGCATCTGCGTCCTGCGCAAAATATTCGCCGTGCGCATGGCCAACACCTCCGTTTTCCCCGTCCCCGGTCCGGCCACCACCATCACCGGCCCCTCGATCGTCTCGACAGCACGCTTCTGCTCTTCGTTTAATTTGGCGAAGCGCTCCTCAAACGCCTTGGATAATTGCGTGCGAACGGCTGCCTTCTGCTTCTTCGGCATGCGGAAAGCATAGCACCGCTCTCGGCAATCACGTCCATGCTTGTCTGCCCCGAAGCGTCTTCGTGCCGCGCGCAAATGCAGAACCCGACCTGTTCTGAACCGACTGTCGGCAGCCGCACCGCCTCTGTCCCACCGCGCAAGTCGGCTCTCCGACTTCATTTCCCTCTCAAAGACTGAGTATATGCGCTACGAGCGATCTGATCCCCGCAGCATACGGATGCCTGGCATCTTCATCCGGATGACGCATGGAACCGGCGAAAACACCCACTCCCTGTTGCTCTACAGGCAGAACGGTCTCCACACGCAAAATGCCCGGATCTGCAACGATAGAATTCCCTCTCCACTGGCCGTCAATACGCCGCACCTGCAAAATGACCTCGTCCCCGACCAATTGAAAGAACTGCTGCGCATGCGAAGCACTGAAATGGATTTCATGAGTGTGTCCATCTGCTGTTCGCAGAAAAAGGACGGATCCCTCCGAACGCACTGCCGTTCCTCGGATGATCAGGGATTTCTCCTTTTGATCGGGAGCATTCTCAGTACATTGACAACCTGTCTTTTCCATCTTTAGATCTATGTTACCCTTCCCCTGCTCATTTTCAAGACTCGCCAACGGCCACGAAATGACAATCCGCGTATACTTCTTCACGGCGCGTTTGCCAACAATGTTTCGGTCGGGAGACGCGCCTTGATCATCGTGTCCGCTCCATCGCAACGCGAATACCGAGGGCAATCAAAAGCCCCCCGCAGCAACGCTCCACAATGTGCTGCACGGAGACGAATCTCCTGCGGATGATCGAATGGGAAAGCACCGAGGCAACGAACGCAAACCACATGAAGGTCATCGTCGACATCTCAATCCCGTAGAGAACCTGCAGGGCGAGAGGAGTATCCACATGAATCACCTGTGTGAAGAGACCGAGGAAGAAGAGCGTCACTTTCGGGTTCAGCAAATTGGTGAGAAAACCAATTCGTAGAGCCGCAAAGGCTGGAAAAACCGTAGGTTTGTCTTTCATGAATTTTTACCACCCCTTCAGCTCGTACGCGCAGTGATCGCACTTCTTGAATGATTTGCCCTCGCGGATCACGTCGACCAGCGTCCCCTTGCGACACTCGGGACAGAGCTTGCCCGTGAGGAATGTCTGCACCGGCGAAAACCCCACGCGCTTGGGGGCGCCGCCCTGCTCGCGGATGGTCATGGAGCGCGGATGATCACGCATCTTCTGGAGCACCTTGGCCTCGATCTGGCGGATGCGCTCGCGCGTGACGCCGAACTCTTTGCCGACTTCCTCCAGCGTGTGGCCGATGCCGTCCTTGAGTCCGAAGCGCATCTCGATAATCTTCCGTTCGCGAGGCGTCAGGAATTCGAGCATGGCATGCACGTTCTCTTTGCGCAGCTGCCGGTTCGTGGCGTCGAACGGATTCACGGCATCCTCGTCTTCGATGAAATCTCCGAGCTTGCTGTCTTCTTCCGATCCGACCGGAGACTCGAGCGAGATGATGTCCTGACTGATCTTCTGAATGTGGCGGACTTTCTTGATGTCCATTTCCATCTCTACGGAGAGCTCCTCCACGGTCGGCTCGCGGCCGAGCTCCTGCACCAATCGGCGCTGCGTGTGGGTGAGCTTATTGATCGTCTCGACCATGTGCACCGGAATACGGATGGTGCGGGCCTGATCGGCAATGGCACGAGTGATGGCCTGACGGATCCACCACGTGGCGTACGTACTGAACTTGAACCCGCGGTCCGGATCGAATTTCTCGACGGCGCGAAAGAGGCCGATGTTTCCCTCCTGGATCAGGTCGAGGAACGACAGTCCGCGACCGATGTACTTCTTGGCAATGGAAACCACAAGACGCAGGTTGGCTTCCGCCAGTTGCTGCTTGGCACTGGCATCACCCTTGCGGATACGACGGGCGAGCTCGATCTCTTTGCGCGCATCGATGAGCGGCACGCGGCCGATCTCCGACAAGTACATGCGCACGGAGTCGTTGCTGATCTCGAGCAGGTCGACCTCGCGCTCGCGGCGGCGCTTTTTCTTCTCATCATCCGAGAGATCTTTGTCGTCAATCTCGATGCCAGCCGTGGCTACCACCTGCATGGCATCTTCCTGATCGAGCTTCTCCACCTTCTCATCCGGTTCAAGGTCTTCCCCTTCCTCGTCTTCTTCCACGTCCGATGCGGCAATCTCCGTCAGATCCTCGGTGGGTTCGGGAACGGGAAGCGCCGCCTTGCCCGCGCCCTTCTTCTCCCAGATCAAAACATCCTTCACATCGATCACCTGAATGCCCAGATCCGTGAGGAGCGTATAGATCTCGTCCAAGAGATCCACGTTCTCCTCCGCGTTCGGGACCACGGCCATGATTTCCTGATGCGTGACGTAGCGCTGTTCGCGCCCTTTCTTAATCAGGTGCTTCACCGAAGGAGGAAACTTGGCAAGATCCTCCTCAGTGGGTTGAGGAATAAATTTTCGCGGGTGGGACGCCATGTGCGAGCAGTATAGGCAATTTCGCCTAGACGCCAAGAGAAATCTTCACGGGATGGCCACCTACGGTGTCCCTCCCGTGAGCCCACCCTTCCCTTATTCGATGCGGCTCCAACGCGGGAACCCGCGCCCTTCGACTACGCTCAGGGCGGTCTGAGCCTGTCGAAGACCGAGACCCGCGCTTCGCCGCGGTTATTTGTGTCTCGGGCGAGTCGCCCGGGGCATGAAAATACTGTGCCGAAAGCAAGCTTTGCTTGCCTGGAGGCACACCGATGAAGGGAAAGGATGGTTCATGGAAGGAAAACCGCAAGGTTTGTCTTCCATGCCTATCCCGCCATCTTCGCCAGCTTCAGCACCTGCTGGTACTGCGTCGACAGCTGGGCTTCCTCAACGGCGTGCCCCTCGGCATGAGCCTCTTTGAGGCGCTGCGCGATCTGCAGTTGTTTGAGCCGCAGCGTGATGTGGTTCGCACACTGGCAGTTCTTGCGGATTTCGCGGGTCGCCAGAGAATCGGACCAGTCCTGAAACCCGTGCATCTCGCAGAAGAGTTGCAGAATAGCCGTGCGCTCGCGCTGTTCCGTCGTGAGGGTGAGCATGGCTACATCGATTTTTCCCTCGGGAGCTGCCTTGAGCGCCTGATAGAGCACACTGGCAAATCCCTCTTCCGGTGGGATCAACTCCGGCAGGAGAACGCGGTGCTGCGGGTAGACTAAGAAGAGTCCAAGCGCGATTTCGATCGGCGAGAACTGATCCGACTTTTCACTGATACCACTCGCTGTCTCGGGCACAAGCGGGCTTAGGCGCGGCAAACGCTTGAGATCATCACGAACCGCTGTCTCGGTGGAGCCCAGTGCAGCAGCAATGCGCCCCATGTAGTGCCCCTGCTCCACCGAAGACACCAGCGCATCGAGGAGCGGCAAGAGCCGCTGAAGTGCCGCGCGCTTGCCCTGCACCGAAGCAGTATCGCCCTTGGTGATCTGTTGTAGTACAAAATCGATGTACGGAACGCCGCCATCCAAAAGAATTTGACGCAGGGTATCGGGGTGTGCGAGCGCGGCTTCATCGGGATCCTTTTCTTCAATCGTAACGGCCTGCACCTGAAACCCCTCGTGCGCGAGCAGCTGGAATGCCCGCTCCGACGCATCGCGTCCGGCCAGGTCCTGATCAAGGCACAACACCGCCGTATCCGCGGATCGCTTGAGAAGTTTCACATGTTGCTCCGTCAGAGCTGTGCCGCTCACTGCGACAGCGTTCGTGCACCCAACTTTGTGGCAGGCCAGAAGATCGAAGTATCCCTCCACGAGCACGACAGCCTTCCTCTCGCGGATCGTTTCGCGCGCCCAGTTGAGCCCGTAGAGCACGGCGGATTTGTTGTAGAGCGGCCCCTCGGCGGAATTGACATACTTGGCGTCCTCTTCGCCCATCGCCCGCCCGCCGAAGGCGACCGGATTGCCCTGATGATCGAAGATCGGAAACATCAAGCGGTTACGGAACCGGTCGTAGATCCGTCCATCATTGAGATCTTTCTGAACCCCGAGGCCGGCCGCCACGATCTCGCTCCTGCTGAACCCCTGTTTCAGAAGATGTTCATAGGTGAGTGAGAAGGAATCGGGCGCGTAGCCGAGGCCGAAGAACTCGATCTGCTCAGATGGAACTTTGCGCCTCTGGATGTACTCCTGCGCCCGCGGACTCTTCTTGAGTTGTTCGACAAAGAATGCCTGCGCGACCTCGAGACAGGAACGCAAGCGCTCCTTTTCATCCTTGGGCAAACTCACACGCTGAGACCGTTCTTCCAACTTCACGCCGGTCTTCTCGGCCAGATCTTTGAGCGCCTGCTTGAAATCCACCTTCTCGATCTCCTCGTAGAACTTGAAGATGTCGCCGCCCTTGCGGCACGCGAAGCAGTAGGCGATGCCCTTGTCGGGGGAAACCTGCAAACTGGGATGCGAATCGTTGTGGAACGGACAGAGGGCGACGAATGTCCGCCCCTTCTTCTTGAGCTGGCAGTACTGGGCGACCAGTTGCTCGATCGGCAGGCGCGCTTTGATTTCGGAAACCTCGTCCATGGGGAGAAGAGTATAGCCTGAAAAAGGAATAGGCGAATCCGCTTGTTTTTCGGGCCACCGGAAGGAGAATACCGTGCCTACAGTTCTTTCACAGCACCGTTCATTCCCCCATTGATCAGTTCTCTTGAAGGCATGGATGTTCCATGTCACGTGTTTCGTTTCATTTTTTCCGTTCCACGGATTGAGTAGCAACTAGACCAAGAGAGCTGATGCCGTGGGGGAAAGGGAAAGGAGTGTTCCAATGTCTACGCTCAGATCGTCCAGAGTTTTTTCTTTCGACACGCAAACCATTACCGAAATCGTGCAACAATGGATTGCGGACGACCCGCGCCGAGAGAACGGGCCAGTCGAAACATTCGTCGTACGTCGCGAAGAAGTGACGCACAAAGAAGTGCAAGATGCCGCCCGTCTCTGGTGGGAGAACCACGGTGCCATTCCCAATCAAAGCGAAGAAGTTCAGAAGGAGGAATACTGCGCTGCGAGAAAACGGCTTCTGGAACAGCCGCTGGGCCTCGTGCAGATCATCATCAGCCGGAATTTCATCGGAATCCCGATGATCTGGGCCGCCTCTTGTGGAGACTCCGCACTCCGGGAGCGGGTGATTCTCGACCTCCTCCAACAACCCATCGATAGGATGCGCAGCATCAATTCCAGCAGCACGATTATCCGTGCCGTCGTGATGCCATGGTGCAACAGGGACGTTGCGACGGTGGTGAACTCCACTAAGGGATGGTGTTGCGTCTCCATCCTGGAAGGGGGCAAGGTGTACTTTTTCCAACACGACCACGCTTGAAGCGTGGCCACCCTCCCTACGGCACCCCGGCCGCTTCGCTCATGGATGAGTGGAGCGGCCAGTTTTTAGGTGCTTCCAAGTTTGACCACCCACCGCGGCAGGAGGCATTCGTCAGGCGGCCAACGCTGTCGCTTCAGGTGATCCGCTTGGCTCTGCGCCGTGGCTCTGTCGCTCCGCTTGCGCGAGCAGCCACTGAGCTTTCGCATGAAGCGCCTGGGCGAGGATCAAAGGATCCGCCAGCGGTTGCCCCGCTTCTGCAGCATCGAGTTCCCGCACAATTTCCTCGTCCTTCATTCTCCCTGCCTGATTCTCTTCCGTGGACGAAGCCCTTAAGAGATCGCCAAGATTCAATTGTTCAAGATCCGTGGCCACCCCATGACGCGAGCGGTCGAGAGTTGCTCGTACCGCGAGTTGCACGGCCTTTGCTTCCAGATCCTGCGCCAAGCTCTCCGGATCCCCTCGGGTCTGCTCTCCCCGCAGGGCTCTCTCGAGCTCCGGAGCATCGATGGTGGTGCGAGCGGCTTCCATGACATTGTCAGTGTACACACCTCCAGTGTTCCCTGTCCTCTGCGAGTCACAGCGAAACCTTATTACTACGACTTTTCGGCTCCACACAAACAAAAACACAAGATCCTACAAAACAAAAATCCAGCAAACAACATTCATCCGAAATCCGAATCCCTACCTCCTGCTCCCTAACTTGACCCTTCGACCGCGTTTACCCTGAGCTGAGTCGAAGGGCTCAGAGTCAAAAACCGCTCGGCTTCGCACTCGCGTTTTTGACAACCCACCGCGGAAGCCTGTTTAAGAGCGTCCCCTCTTTCGCCAACCCGAGCCCGAGGGATATTCCACGGTACCGGAGGATCGTATCCCCGTACAGTGAAGCATCGACGGGAATATCTTTGCCGGAAAGCAGAGACTGCAGCTGCTCATCCGTGAGTTCAAGAACATGTGATGAAGCCATGTTTCCCCGAAGCGACGCAAGTTCATTGGTGATGCGATACCTGCCATCGGGGAGAATTTTCGCGTAGGGAACGCCCATAGCGTATTCCGTCACCGGGAGCGGGAAGCCCTGTGCCTCCTCCGTCGCAAGCAGAATGAAATTCCCCTTCTCAACCAGGCACTCCCCGGACAGACGGAAATCCGCACCGAACTGTTCCGTGAACAGATGTGAAACCGCTTCGGTTTTCTTGCGGCCAAATGGCAGAGCGGTCCGTTGATACATCTCGAGCGGTTCCACCTCCCGTGTGCGCTTCACTTTTTTGAGGACCGCGCAGAAGAAGCCCTCGGTATCGTAGGTTTGGGGCCAGAGACGGAGGAAAGGATGAGGGTTAGGGTTAGGGTTGAGGGATTTCTGGACGGTTTCGGAGTCGGAAATAGCAGCACTCATATCCCAGTTGAGCCCTGAACCAAGCGCTTCCTTTGGATGCACCACTTCGAGTTGATCACTAAATTTGTTCAGAATTTCCAGAACCACTCCTTCATTCTCCTCAGGCGTCAGCGTGCAGGTGGAATAAACAATACGGCCACCGACTTTCGCGGCATGAATAGCTGCCTCGAGAAGTTGATACTGCAGACGCGCCACCTTCTCGATCGAATCCGTGGAACAGTACTGAAGTGCCGTGGGATCTTTGCGCGCTGTTCCCTGCGCGGTGCAGGGCGCATCACACACCACGCGATCGAAGCGTTCCGTGAGGTGCTTGCTGAACCACTGGCCGACCTTGCGCGTGATGACGACACTCGTTGCACCCGTGCGCTGGAGAGCGTCATTGAGAATACGGAGCCTTTTCTCCTGCATGTCGTTGGCGATGACGACACCGCCACGAGCCTCCCCTCCCCCCTTTTTTTGCTCCCAACCTCTCCCCCTAACCCCCTCTCCCGAGGAGAGGGGGAATGTTTGTGTTTGTTGCTGTTCTGAAACAGAAAAGGCTACTCCCCCTTCCTCCACGAGAGGAAGGGGGCTAGTGGGGATGGAGGTTTGTATAAAAGAGTGCGAAAGGAGACTGGGGGGTGAGGCAGCAGCAGCGATTCGTGCCGCAATCTGCGTGGTCTTGCTGCCCGGTGCAGCACACATGTCCAGAACCGCCTCGCCGGGTTTGGGATCAAGAAGTGCAACCGGCAGCATGCTGGCGGCCTCCTGCATGTAGAAGTGCCCGAGCAGGTGCCGGATATCGCGACCGAGGGCGACAGAGAGATCTGTCCGGTCGATGAAGAATCCCTCCGCCCACCACGGCACCGGCGTCAGGGACCACCCTCTTTCCTTTGCCCACTCTTTGAAATCAGCAACGGAGCACTTGAGCGTATTGACGCGCACGGATTTGCGCAGCGGTCTCTCGCTCGCGGCTTTGAGAGCGGCAAGATCGGTGAACGGCACGTAGCGGCCGAATGCCCTGCCGTAAACCCCGAGCGCAGTCGGGGGGAGCGCAGCCGAAGGGTCGAACGGATGAACGGACATGGGCGGATTCTAGAGGAAGCGCGGGAATGAGTGATGAAAATGGACGTGGACTTCCGCTGCTCGACAGAACGCCGAAAGTGTATAATGACCGCATGGAAACCACCCATCACATTTCGATCCATTCTCCGGAAGAAGACGAACGCGAAAAAGCAACGGAATACGTGTTCCGCCGACTTGCCGCACTCCAGCAGTACGTCCGCAAAATCTGCTTCGGAAAGGATGCACCCGACGAACGCAATGCACTTATTCGCAAGCAGGCCAGTCTCGTAGACAATTGTCTGGGCAAGGCAGCCAGTGACTTCTGCGGGGACCTCAGTACGCCACCGAAAGAAATTGACTTGGCCTGCCTCAAAGATCCGGCAGTGTGCGAAGCCATGTTGACATTGGAAGAAATGGTCAGTGCCACACGATGTTCTCGCCCCGAGCGCGTGAAGTTCGCGTCTTTTGGTATTACCCGGAAACGGGGAGCTGCGTGATTGGCGTGTACACGTGTATAGTAGAAAGTGATTTTCCCCATACTTCTATGGCCGACTCTCACACCTACCCGCGCGATTTCTTCCTCTATCTGCTCGCCACGGTGACGCTCTATGTGAGCGTGATCAGCGGGCTCATGCTCCTCTTCCAGTTCATCAACTTAGGCTTCCCCGATCCGCTCGACTACGCGGAAGGTGTCCGTGGCTCCATCCGCTGGGGTGCAGCCATGCTGACGATCCTGTTTCCCGTGTTCGCCTTCACGACGCGCTTTCTGCACCGCGATCTGACGGCCCACGCCGAGAAAGCGGAGTACCGCATCCGCAAGTGGCTTTTGTACCTCACGGTGTTCGTGGCCGCGCTCGTGGTCATCGGCGACCTCATCACCCTGCTCTTCAACTTCCTCAACGGGGATCTGACCGTCCGCTTTCTCTTAAAGATCCTCGCCGTCGGACTCGTCACCGGCCTCGTGTTCGGCTATGAACTCTGGGACGTGCGCCGTACGGATTTCCGGACGACATCCGGCAATCGCACCATGAGCTGGAGCCTCGCCGGAGTGGTCGTCGTGGTGATCGTCGCCGGATTCTACCTGAGCGGCTCCCCGTTCGAGCAACGCCGCATCCGCTTCGACCAGCAGAGACTCAGTGACCTGCAGCAAATACAGTACCAGGTGATCGACTACTGGATTGCCAAGCAGGCGCTCCCGGCAGTGCTCACCGATGTACAGAACCCGCTGATCGGTTTCGTCCTCCCTTCGGATCCGAATACGCACGAAGCCTACGGGTACGAACGGCTGGGTGCCCTCAAGTTCTCGCTCTGCGCCACGTTCGATGCGACGTCGGAATCAGCAAGCAAGAACCGTGATACCTATCCGGTGAAACAGGGCAGCATGGATTTCTGGGATCATGGAACAGGAAAAGTGTGCTTCGAGCGCACGATCGATCCGGACCTCTATCGTGACAGGACGGGCAAATTCGTGCCCGGACCGTTTGCTGTCCCCGAACAATGATCACTTTTTCTTCCACTCGCGTGTCATCCTGAGCACTGTCGAAGGATGGCACGCGTTTCTCATGTCATGGTTCGACAGAGCTCACCATGACACACGCAGTTACACCACCAGGCTCACGAGCTTTCCCGCCACATAGATTTCTTTCTTCACCTCTCCGGTGAGGAACTTCTGCACGTTCGGATGCGCCTTGGCCTTGCTGAGAACTTCTTCTTTTGAAGCACCGGCATCCGCTTCGATCTCGCCGCGTAGCTTTCCGTTCACCTGAATGGCAATGACGTGCGTCGATGACTTTGTGAGTTTGGGATCGAACACCGGCCACCTCTGCTCGATAACGAATCCCTTCCCGCCGAGCGATTCCCAGAGTTCCTCCGCAAGGTGCGGGGCGAGCGGGGCCAGAAGGAGCGTGAACGTCTTCGCGGTTTCACTGCTCACTCCCCCTTCCTGTTCCAGAAGATTCAGCAGTTCCATGAGCGCGGAGATGGCGGTGTTGAATCGAAGTCCCTCGATATCCTCCGTCACCTTCTTGATCGTACGGTGGAGCGCAGCAAGCACATTTGATTGATCAACTTTTTTATTCACATTTGACGTAAACATGGCATGGATCCGCTTCACAAAGCGGTCTATTCCCTTAATCCCCGTGTCGCTCCAATCCCCTCCTTCGGTAAAGGGACCCATGAACATGAGGTACATCCTGAAGGCGTCGGAACCGTGCCGCTCAACAAGACTATCGGGGCTCACCACGTTGCCTTTGCTCTTGCTCATCTTGGCGCCTTTGTTAGTAATGAGCCCCTGATGTACTAATTTTTTGAACGGCTCTTCGTGCGATACGAAGCCAAAATCCTTGAGCGCCATCATTACAAATCGCGCGTAGATCAGATGCATGCACGCGTGCTCCGGCCCGCCGATGTACATGCTGACCGGCATCCATCGTTTCTCGATAGTGGGATCAATGAGGTGCTTCTCGTCGCCTTCCGCAAGGTAACGGAGATAGTAGTAACTACTGCAGACGAAGGTATCCATGGTATCGAATTCGGGCGTCCAGCCCTTGCCAAAGAGCTTCTCGGTGCGCTCAATGAATTCTTTGCTCTCGGTGAGCGGCGACTTGCCCGTCGGCTTGAAGGCCACATCCGTCGGCAGCAGCCACGGCAGGTGCTTCTCGGGAACGGGATGCGGTTTGCCTTCGGGATCGTAGACAATCGGAATCGGTGCGCCCCAGTAGCGTTGGCGCGAAATGAGCCAGTCGCGGAGTCTGAAGGTCGTCTTCGCCCTCCCCTTCCCCTCATCTTCCAGCCACGCGATCATGCGCTTCTTGGCTTCGTCGACATCCATTCCATTCAGAAAACCGGAATTGGTTAACCGGCCAGGACCAATCCAACACTTACCACCTTTGAAAATGTCCTCTCGACACTGCTTATTCCACCTCTCATTTTCGCCTTTAACAACATCACTCCCCTGTGCTTTCGCGAGTCCATACTTAGGATAGACGTAATGTGAAAAAAACGATGTGCTTAAATCGGGATCAATAACAGGCTTAATTGGTAATTCAAACTGACAAGCAAAATCAAAATCTCGCTCGTCGTGCGCCGGTACCGCCATGATGGCCCCCGTGCCGTAGGTCATGAGCACATAGTCCGCAATCCAGATAGGAATCTGTTCGCCCGTGGCGGGATTAACGGCGAAAGCTCCGGTGGGTTCCCCCGTCTTCACCTTGGCCAGATCGGTGCGTTCGAGCTCCGTCTTCTTGGCAACCTGTTCGCGGTACGCCTTCACCGCGCCGAAATGATCTTTGGGTGTGATCTTCTCGACAAGTGGATGCTCAGGCGCGAGCACCATGTACGTCGCACCGAAGAGCGTATCGAGGCGTGTGGTGAAGACTGTCAGTTTTTCCGCATGCCCCACAAGATCAAAGATGATCTCGGCGCCTTCGCTCTTGCCGATCCAGTTGCGCTGCATGAGTTTCGTCTTTTCGGGCCAATCCAACTTATCGATCCCCTCCAGCAATCGCTCGGCATACTCCGTGATCTTCCAGAACCACTGGCTCAGATGCTTCTGAATCACCGCAGTGCCGCAGCGCTCGCACGTACCGTCCTGCGCCTGCTCATTGGCCAGCACCGTCTGACAGCTGGGGCAGAAATTCACGGGAGCTTCTTTCTTATAGGCGATCTTGTGCTCGTACATCTGCAGGAACAGCCACTGCGTCCAGCGGTAGTACTCGGGCGAGGACGTATTGACCATCTTGGACCAGTCGTACATGCAGCCCATGCGCCGAAGCTGCTTCACCATCGTCTGCACGTTACTGCGCGTGGAGGTATCGGGGTGGATGCCGCTCTTGATGGCGAAATTCTCGGCCGGGAGCCCGAAGGCATCGAACCCCATGGGCGTCATGACGTCGTTTCCCTTCATCCGCATAAACCGTGCCGCGCTGTCCGCCGGCGCAAAGTTGTACCAGTGTCCCACGTGCAGCTTGTCCCCGCTCGGATACGGAAACATGACGAGTGCATAGTACGGGTTCTTGGCCTTCTTGAGATCGATCTCGAAAATCTTGGCTTCCTCCCACTTTTGCTGCCACTTGGCTTCGATGGCGGACGGGTCGAATTCCATGCCCGATACTCTACGAGAGCTGTCCCCCCGTGAAAAGACCGAAAACAGATCTTGCAGAACACCCGGATCGTCATAGACTTCTGCACTTGAAACAGAAGAAATGGAAATCTCTTCCACATTGTCTCGGGCAAGCGCACATCTACTCGAACGAGCGGCCAGCGATGCTGAGGACATTGGGAGAAAATGCACTTCGGCCATCGATCTGCAACCAAGCGAAATGGTTCTGATCGACGCACAGAAAACAGACATCGCTGAAGGGATCGGCGAATTGCGTCATCACATGCATGAAGTGTTCTCCAACAAAGAGATCCAGACGTGGATGCATGGAAGGGACCACGTTGTCCTCGAAGATACAGTGCAGAAATTTCCGAACTCAGTCAGGCAATTCGACAAACCAGATGAACTAAGTAGCGAATACCCCAAGGTTCTCACCACAGTCCGGAGCAATGCCAGGTTATGTGCCCTCCTTCTTCAGGCAACACGCTGGAGTGTGCGACACAGCCACAGTGCGCAATCTCACCCCATTGAACATCCTCTGTACATTGATGATCCGAGGAAACGCGTTCACATACGCTGGATGATCTACAAAGATTTGCCCAGTGTCCTCGAGATGGACGAAGAGGGTTTCGAGGATCCATGGCTTGAGAAGGATTACAAGCAGAATCTCCGTGCGCGCCATTGCATAGGCATGGTGGCAGAGGCGAATGACCGAGTGGTCGGGAGTATGGTGTACGAACTACGTAAGCATGTGATTCCCATCCTGCGTTTCGTCGTCAAGCGAGAAGAACGACAGCAAGGAGTGGGATCGCAGATGGTACATTTTTTGCGCAGGAAGCTCTCTGCATACACAAAGCAACGCCTGCTCATTGAGCTCCCGGAGGAACGGGACCGCAGTGGTATGAATTTCGCTTCTCATCAAAGATTCCTTGCTGTTGCATTAATGCGTGAGAGGATTGCCGGGATGCAAGACTCTTTCCTTTTCGAACATCCCTTCCTGCCTCTGAATCCTTCTGCTCAGTATCCAGAAAGTGGCATGAGTGATTCCATCAGAGACAAAAGACGGATTTAGGCCTCAATAACGATGGGAATGCCGTATTGCATGATACAATCGGATGCAATCCGTTGCCCTGAACGATGCCTCAACTCCCGACTGTTGCCATAATCGGCCGCCCGAACACGGGCAAATCCACCCTGTTCAACAGGCTCGCCGGAGCGCGCAAGGCAATAGAAAGTGAGGTGGCAGGCACGACCCGCGACCACGTGGCTCACCGCATGGAAACGAAGACAGTGGATTTTCTGCTGCTCGACACCGGCGGCATGGGCGGCGGCACTGGCGGTCGCGACCGCCGTGTCGGCGGAACGGATGACAAGGGCTTCGAGCAGGACGTGCATCGGCAATCGCTGCTCGCGCTTGAGAATGCCGACCTCATCCTCTTCACGATAAACAGCCGCGAGGAACTGACGAAGAGCGATCATGTCATCATTGACCTCCTGCGTAAGCGCAGCCGCCGCCACGTGCCCGTCATCCTCGTCCCGACGAAATGCGACAATCCCGAAACGATCGAAGACAAATTGGTGGAATATCTGTCGATCGGGATTTCAGACATTGTCATCCCCGTCAGCGCCCCGCACGCCATCGGCACGGAAGAGCTGCTCGATGCGATCACGAAGGAACTGAAAAAGCTCCACTTCAAGAAGCAGGAAAAGGCGAAAGCATCAGACCCGCCCAAGGTCGCCGTCATCGGCAAGCCGAACGTGGGTAAGAGCTCGCTCATCAACGCTTTCATGTCCGATCCCCAACGATCAGTCTCGCCCATGCTCGTCTCGGACATTCCCGGCACCACGCGCGACGCCGTTGATACGATCATCCGTTTCAATGAGCAGGAATTCCTCTTCATCGACACAGCCGGCATCCGGCGCCGTACCCATGTGGAAGAAGGCATCGAACACTACGCTGTGCTGCGAAGCATCCAGGCTTTGGAACAGTGCGACGTGGCGCTGCTCGTGCTCTCGGCACTGGAGCCCGTGAGCCATCAGGACCAGCGTTTCGCCGCCCTGGCAATCGAAGCAGGCAAAGGACTCCTCCTGCTCCTCAACAAGATCGACACGCTCAAGACCGATGCCCGCGCGGCGAAGATCGCCGAAGTGGAGCTCTCCCTCTCGTTCTGTCGGTTCGCTCCCCTGCTCCCCTGTTCCGCTGTCACCCGCGATGGTCTGTTGAAAGTCTTCCCCCTGATTGCGCAAGTACAACAGAATCGTCTGCGCCGCATCCCGACGAAGGAACTTCACCGCTGGTTCACGGATGCCGTCTTCGGTCAGCCCCTCAAAGTGCTCTCGAAGACCAAGCACTTAACGCAGGCCGACGACGTGCCTCCGACATTCGTGCTCTTTACAAAGAACCCCAGAGACATCCGTCCAAGCGAACTCCGGTTCCTCGAGAACAGGCTCCGCTCGATGTTCGACTTCACCGGAACGCCCGTGCGATGGATCACGAAGGCCGGTCAGTGATGAACAGGCGCTTTCCTGCCTCACCCCCTATCCCCCTCTCCGCGCCGACCAACTCCAACCGGAGAGGGGGCATACGTTTCTCTATTTGAACGTGCATGAAAGCAGATGAAGCACTTCCCTCTCCCGCCTGCCCGTCCGTAGCCTGAAGGGCGAAGGCGGGTTGGCGTTCGGCGTGGGTGGTGAGAGGGGTCGGGGGTGAAGCAATATTCTGCAATCCGTCATCCCGGCTTTCTCTCCTGCAGGTGGGGCGGAGCTTCGCGATTGCCCTCTGAATGGTCGATCACGCGACCGTCTTCGTGAATAGGCAGCGGAAACGCGCGGATGGCGACTTCCAACTTATCGAGCAGTTTGACCGGATCGTCGTCGAACACCATGTTCGGCGGAATCGTACGCAGGCACAGCTTCGTGATGATTTCCTGGATCGCATTGCTGATGCCACCGGTATTGGTGAGCACACCCATGGGCCGACCCTCGTCGTAGGCAATCGTGAACTCATTCAAGGTGCCGATGCCGCCACTGATGAAAATCACTCCATCGGATGAACGAATGTTCACGACATCGCGTTCCATGAATCCCTGCCCCGTGTAGATCATCATGTTGTTCTCGAGCGGCGAGTGGTACTCGTTCACGTGCTCGTACTCCGAGAACGCCGGAGAGATCCCGAGCGTGAATGCCCCAGCTTCCTTGGCCCCCAAGAGCGCGTCGTGCGGGAGTCCCGGACAGGCACCGTTGATGAAGATATACCCGCGCCTGCCGATTTCCTGCCCGAGTTTCTTCGCCATCGCGCGCGCATGAGGATCCGAAATCTGCGGCCCACTGGCCGAGCCCATCACGCCGATCTTAAGTTTATGAGAGGGTGTCATAACAGGGATCGTTCCTCCTATTATAGCATACCTCGCATAAATTGTTAAATTGTTCCATTGCTACATTGTTTAGTCTTCTCATATATCGAATGATGGAAAGGTGGAGACCACGACTCCATGACAGTGATACGGAAACTCCGGATCCGCCTGCGAACCATTCAGCAATATAACAATCGAACAATTCGTCTTGTCCACAGCTATCTCAAGTACTTCCTCCTGTTCTCATTATGCTCTTCATTCGTCACTGCATAGTGGATGACGCCCTTGCCGTCATGCAGGTAGTACCAGTACGGCGAGTCCTGGGGCTTGAGAGCGGCAAGAATCGATGAGAGACCGGGGCTCTCGATGGGGCCCGGCGGAAGCCCCTTCACTTTCCGCGTGTTGTAGGGACTTTTCGTCTCGAGATCCGACTGCGTGATCGGTTCCGTTGGCTTTTCGAGGATGTACCGGACGGTGGCATCCACTCCGAGCGGCATGCCTTGTGCGAGGCGTTTCCACAATATGCCCGCCACGATCGGTCTCTCCGCATCCGTCCGGGTCTCCGCCTCCACGAGCGAAGCCATCGTGATGATCTCGCTCAGCGAGTGGCCGGAAGCGGCGATCTCGTCCTTGTGTTCCTGAACCACGCGTGCGCGGAACGTCCCGAGCAGGCGCTCGAGGAAAAACTTGGGGACGAATTCCGCTTCGTTCACGAAGTACGTTTCGGGAAAGAGATACCCTTCGAGGCGTCCGCCTCTCGGGGCCAGAATTTTGGAAGCAGACGGGAGGAAATCGAACGAACTGAAATCGCAGTGCTGCAGACAATCGAGCACTGCGCCGGATTCCGCCAAACCCTTGGATGCAAGCAGCGCGTCGATGTCTGCGACCGTCCATCCTTCCGGGATGGTGAGCGACACTTCTTCCGACTTGCCGGAGCGAAGGACATTTACGATCTCTTCGACATTCATGTTCGGCCGGAAAATGAACGTCCCCGCCTGCACGCCCGCTTCGGCACCACTGAGTTTCATGTACAGCTTGAAGGCAGAAAGTGAACGGATCAGCCCCTTCTCTTCCAATAGCGCTCCCACCTGCGCCACGCCCATCCCCTGCGAAACTTTCACGCGGACCGCGCCCGATCCGCCGAACGGAGAAAGCTCATGCAGATACCACGCGTACGCGACAATGCAGAGGCCGATGACGAACAGGAGAAGCTTCTTCAGCATGAAGGCATGATATGGAAAGAGATGCTGTTAGGAAATGGAAGGAAAGGAAATCGGGGAAAGCGAGGATCCTCGTACTCTTTGTTTTTCCTTGTTTTCTTCGCTTTCTTTTCTCAATACATCTACAACTTCCATCATCCTCCAATACCTTTTTCAGTGGGAAATCCCATCTCTCCCATCACGCCCTGCATTTTTTCGGCCGAGACGATCTGCGCTTTCTTGAGCGCGCGATTCAGACAATCGGCGATTTCGCGACCGAGCGTCTCGCGCCCTTCGGCCGTGCTCATGGCCTGCGGCGCGGTATCGGGTGCAATCTCGATCGACACAACTTCCATGTCCGCCGAAACGACGACTTTGACTCCCCTCCCTTCCGCCTCTACGTGGATCTTCTTTAATTCCTTCTTCACCTTCTTCGCCTCGCGCTGCATGCGGAACATGTCCTTGACTTGAGAGAATGATGGCATAGAAGAACAGGGTACAGGAGAGAAACGGAATCGAAAATACTTTCTCTTACATCTGCTGTGAACTTCGGCGTCTCCTCTTCCAGTAGCGCACAACGAGGATGGCCGTTCCCCAGATGGGCACGAACACAATGGCCCAGATGACGACATTCACGAGGAACTTGAGCATAGCGAGGAACGCCGCTGCAGCCGACTTCGCAACCACGAAGGGACGCCACTCGTCCCCGGAAACAACGACGGGAAGCGACGCCTCATCCGTCGCAATGGAAACGATAACGGAGGAAAGTTTCGCGGATTCCTCCAGATACTTCTTGCGCGCCGTCAGTGATTCGATGTCACCGCGTACGCGTTCAATCTCCCGCTGCACCGCCAGCACATCCTCCGTTTTGCGGGCATCTTTCATAATGGTGAGGAACTGCCGCTCGCTGGCTTCCAGATTAGAGAGCCTGGCCTTGAGATCGACGTACTCCTCGGTCACATCTTCACCCAAAACCGATTCGCTCGCCACACGAAGCGCCTGCTGCCGGATGAAGGCGAGGGCGGCATCGAGCTTCTCGGCAGGAATGCGCAGCGATACCGTGGCGCTCGGGGCCATGCCCTCCTGTGTCTGCATCTCGGCACTCACCACAAACCCGTTGTTCTGTTCGGTGTACGTCTTGAGTGCGGACACCGTCTTCTGCACATCCGATGCAACCAGAGACATTCTGGCGGAACGGATGATGACGCGCTCCCCCTGCTGCACATTCGCCGATTCCTCGTGGACATTGCCTACTCCAGCCGAACCGGGCACAGAATTCCAGTCGCGCGGCATGGGAGACTGCGACGGAGCATAGGCGCCGTCGTAACCGTACTCCTGCGAAATGGAGGATTTCGTCACCGATGCCGGCAGGACATTGGCAACCACAAGAATCACAACGGCGATGAACGCGAGAACGAGGACGAGCGCGATTCCGCCAATCCAGAGCACAACTTTTTTCATGGGCAGGGGGTGAAATGAATTGGGGCGATTGTAGCACCGCAGTTCTTGACAAAGATTAACAATCAGGGAACGATGCACTCCATTTTTCCCTCTTCACCATGATCAACGAACCTCTCATCCACAAGCACTACACGGATATGCCGCTCCCGGAACTGGAAAGCCGTGCGCTTCAACTGGATGCGCAGCGGCAGAACATCGGCAAAGGACAAATGCCGCACGGCATGAGCGTCTATCGCCGCCGCCTCATGAAGGCGCTTACGATGAAACGGGCAGAACAGGCCGCACAGCAGAAGCGCTACATGCGTTCCCAGGCACGTTCCGTCAACACCCGCCTCACTCTGCAACAGCGCTACGACAAGGGATATTTGCAGGGAAGATTCGACGCACTGAATGGCATCCAAGACCGCAATCGGGAAATTGGTGACGCCGAGGAGCGACGGGGCTACGTAGACGGCTTCCGCAGCGCGTACGCGGCGCAACGATCCGCATCATACGGTGGCCGAAGTGTGTACTGGTACTAGAGCATCATCGCATCATCCATTGGGTGTTGAGTATTACGAATGATGTAGTACGTATTTTAGAAATCGAATACGCAATACCTGATATGCCATACAACTATCACCGCGCCATCCCAATTCGCCGTCAGCTGTAAATCAGTGCCTTCACGTGCGGAAGTGATTTTTCCGCTGCCTTTTTTCCCGCCTCCCAGAATGCCTCACCCTTGTCGAAGCGGAAGAGCGCAAACGGCGGCACCGGGCAGATGAGCACGTCACACGCCGCCTTGTCCTCTGCGATGACTTTATCCCCCGCCTCGAGAAACTCGCGCCAGCCCGTCGGCAGAAACGTGCGCAGCGCGTCATACGTCGGGTGCGTGTCGGTCGCGACGATCCGGTCTGCGTGGCAGCGATCTTTGAGCGCGCGTGCCGGAATGGGGCCGAAGTGACACAAATCGACGAAAGTCTGGCCATGAATATCGACTGGCGAAAACACCACCGGAATCGCGCTGGTCGCCGCAAGGGCATCCACCAGCCTCGTTTCGGGCGGAAAGACATAGTGTGATACCGCCTCTTCGAACTCCTGCCGGAACGTCCGCCGCACGATGTGCGACCAAGCGATGCGCTTGTGCACTTTTCCGGCAACGCACACGAAGGGAATGCTGCAATCCCCGATTGTGGCATCGCCGAAGAATGGCCGCATGAGCCGCTCGACCTCATGGCGAAAAATCCCACTATGCAGGCCATGCCTGAGCGGCAGGTCGCTGAACCGCGCGACGCTCACGATGGTGAGCTGCCTCACTGCCTCATGTATGCGGTCCAGAGGAATACCGAACGCGCATCCCGCAGCGATGATCGCCCCCATGCTGCTGCCTGCGATGCAGTCGGGCTTCAGCCCCTCACGCTCCAGCACTTCGAGTACGCCGCCATTCGCGATGCCGAATGCCGCTCCGCCGGAGAGGACCAAGCCCCAGGACATGACAAAAGTGTCGCTGTTCTTCAACAAGACTGCAAACAATCATCCGACAAGTATCAGGTATGATGAATATCACCGAACCATTCCAATTCGATCTCCAATCTCCTGATCGATCCCTCGGTTCGCTTCGCTCACTCGGGATTTCCTCAGCTTCTGATCGTTCATCGAACCATACCAATCCTATCCCCTATCTCCTGATCAACGAACACCTTCTTCCTGCCGTACTTCATGCGGCTATACTCCTTGATGAGACCGGCCAGCTCCTCGTTTCTATCCGATTCGTCCCAGATCGTGGCCATGCTGAAAGGACGTGAAGGAACGTTGTTGATCGAAAGTTTCATGTAGCAGTTGAAGTTCGGGATGCCGATCACGTCCTGCTCGCTTAAGTCGGGGGCGAATTCCTTGGCCATGTACTCGGCATCCTCCGCGCCGATCTTGAAGGAACTGATGGAACCCACGTTGCCGAAAACGGCGTCGCGGAGCTTGGTGTTTGCCTGCCCGTACTCCTCCGTCTTACCCACGAGCTGACCGATGAACTGGTGCGCCATGATGAGCCCCAGCTCGTACTTGCGCGCCTCGGAGAGGATGGTAGCAAACGCTTCGGTGACGAAGTTCTGGAATTCGTCCACGTACAGGTAGAAACGGCGGCGCTGCTTGCGCTGGACATCGGCGCGGGAGAGCGCAGCCATGTTCACTTTGTTGACGAAGATCAGGCCCAGCAACTGCGCGTTCACATCGCCGATCCTTCCTTTGCTCAAGTTCACGAGGAGCACCTTGCCCTCATCCATGATCTGTCTGATCTGGAACGCGCTCTTGGGTTGCCCGATGATGTTACGCATCGTCGTGTTCGTGATGAAGGGACCGAACTTGGCCGAGAAGTACGGGATCATCTCCTCCTTCTCGCGCGCGCCCGTCTTTTGGATCTCGTGCTCCCAGAAGCTCCGGACAACGGGATTCTTGCACTTGGCGACTTTGTAGCGCTGGAACTCGTCATCCACGAAGAGCCTCGGCACATCGATGAGAGTTGCCCCCTCCTCTTCATCATCCATGAGCGTCAAGCAACCGTTGCGGAAGTAGTGCTGGATGCGCGGACCGAAGATCTCGTTGCCGAAAAGCTTGATGAAAATCTCCATCGCATCGAGCGCAGCGCGGTCTTTCTCTTCGGGCGTCTTGGCCTCGAGCAGGTTTAGGCCCATCGGCCGCTCGGTGTCGGCGGGATCGAAGAGGACGATATCCTTTGCGCGCTCCTTGGGGGTATGAGCAAGTGCGTCCTCGATCAGATCGCCGTGCGGATCCACGATGCACACCCCCTCGCCCTTCTGGATATCTTGACGACTCATCCACGAAAGCAGCGCGGATTTTCCCGTACCGGATTTTCCGATGATGTAGTGGTGGCGGGTACGGTCTTCGGGATGGAAACGGATGGGCGTATCGACGGCACGGTGCTTGTTGATGCCGATGAGGATTCCCTCCGCAGGAATATTCGGGGGAGGCGGCAACACGCGATAGCTGATCCACTCGATGATCGGGATCTTGTTGTAGCGACTGTCGGGAAAGTGGAAGAGACCCGCCAGCTCCTTCTCGACGAGCATGCACCGCTTGTGCCAGAACCCGTTGATGCGCCGCTTCCAGAGCTTGTAGAGAATCGGCGCATTCCAGGCGAGCGGGAAGAAATTCGAGAACATGCGGTGGTCATCCAGGTAGTTGCCGTAGATATCTTTGTACGCGTTGAAGGCGACCTGCAGGTTATTGGTGATCTCGATTGAGCGCTGCCACGTCTTGGCCGCGGAGGCGATGCGGATGGAAGCGTAGTAGAAGCTCATGCCCGCCTTTTCGCCCATGCGCTTGTAGAGCTCCTCCTCCGGCTGAATCATGCGCACAAAGGCATCGCCGCGGCTGGCGCCCGGCGCCATGGTGCTGTCGCTCCCCGTGGCCACACTGCCGAAAATATCGAAGAGGAGTCCCAGCAGCGGAATGTGGCTGAACCAGTTCTCCTTTTTCCCTTTGAACTTCGTGGAGGCGAACCGTTCGGTCAGCTTGCCAAATTTCTGCGAAGACGCCGGCATGAGCACGATCTGCACGCCGGCCGTCTCGTCATCCTGCATTTTACTGAGCACGTTCGCGATGCCGTTGAGCGGATCGTCCTGCATCTGCTCGTAGTATCGCAGAGGGAAATTAAACGGCTTGTCGGTGATCATGTTGTATGCCGTGAGCTTCGTGCCCTTAGGCCACAGATTGGGCGTGGGACGGAGCGTGACTTCGGCATTGGGATAGAACGCCGTGATCTGCTTCTCGACAATGGATTGCAGCTCCGGCTGCGTCACGACGTAAAACATCAGGAGCCCCTTCTCCACGTACATCTCGAAACTGATCGTGATGTAGCGGAAGAACCAGTACCGGAGTTCCTGCCAAACCGTAAGGCTCTGTACTTCCCAGAGCGCCCGATAGAGTTGTTCCATGATCGCAACTTTCTCTTTGAAATCCTTCTCGGTGCGCTTCTCTTGATCCACCTTTGTATCCGACCTGGGCAACGTGATCTTCATCATCACGAGTGTCCGCGATTTCCAGACGGCATAGAAATACCGGAAGTTCCACTTCGTAGTCCTCCACAAAACGTACGCACCCACCATGATCCCCGAATCCAGAATCGGATTTGAAATCCACCAGCTCCCGAACGCGCTCCATGCACCGGGTACGATCGAGACAATCGCCAGGGTTGCGATCCAGAACACGGGCCAGAAGAAGCGTTCGAGAAAGGAAAACACAGAGTATGAAATATTCAAGTTATTATACCAGATAGTGGCATTTTCCGCTTAGCCTGAGGAATTGTTACATTGATAAATTGTTACATTGTTATTTTGTGCTGATCTGGCTTTCTCTTGCCAACAATGTAGCAATATAGCAATTTAACACTATAACCATTTAACCATGCGTTGTGCACTCCCAAACGTCCATCTGCATCTCACGCACCCTGCCATCGACCGTTCCGACGCGGAAGACGAATGGACCCATTGTGGACGGCGTCAGCGAGAACACCTCACCGGGATTCACCCAGTCTTCGATGCGCTCGACGGAACCATCCGGATACAGGACGGAACGCACGACGAATGGACGGATGGAAGTCAGGGTCACCGGCTCACCGACGGACGACATGTTCGGCACGCCCCGATCGAAGCACACGTCCCGTGTGATGCGCTTCTGGTAGCGGCGCAGAGTGCCATTACACGCATCCACGAGTGCGCTGTCACCCAGCCGCTCAAACCGCGCCTGCGCGACGCCCTGACTGCGGGGGGCGATCCGCGTGAAGGCCTCGAGGCTCAAATCCATATCGCGCCCATCCACGTACGGCCCGCGGTCATTGATGCGCACGATCACGCTCTGATCGTTCTCGGTATTCGTCACCTTCACGAGTGTATTGCAGGGGAACGTGCGGTGCGCCGCCGTGAGCGCATTCATGTCGAACGGTTCTCCACACGCCGTTCCCTTGCCCTGAAATTTTTCGGAGTACAGGCTGACTTCGTGCTCCTCGGAGGCGAGCAGGGTATCGAGTGAGGCGGCCATACCGAGAAGGGTATCGGATGAGGGCACCGGCTGTGTGAGATCCTGCGATGCATGGATGAACGGGTACTGCTCAAGAAGCTCTGGCACAGCCTCGGGCGTCATCTCATCAATGTCCGTCACGTTGCGCGTGCGAAAGAGCCAGAGCACGGCATCGGCAAACAGCAGCGATTCATCGGGATAGAACAATTCTGCGCCATCGAGAATGCCGCGTGCTTTGGCATACGTGATCTGCTCGCTCCCGCGCTCCCCTTCCGGCACATCGGCGAAGGGCTGTTCACTGGTAGGATCCGGATCGCGACGGATACCCTCCCAGATCATCAAAAACCCGTCACGGCGCGTGATGCCGCCGCCTTCACCCAAGACGAAAAGTGGCAAAAGACACAGCACGACAAACAACGCGAACCGGCGCATACAGGCATGCTGCATGAGAAAATGGAGAAGTGCAATTGACGCCATTAATGAGGAATACGAGGAAGACAAAGAGTACAAAGAAAACAAAGATTCCTCCCATTCCTTGTACTCCTTGAACTCCTCGTACTCTTTGTCTCTACAAAGCTCTCCAGCCTTCGCTGCGCACAAGTAAATAGGCCTCCTGCTGCTCCTCCATACGCAGGCTCCGCAGTGTCTGCGGTCCTACCGTGCCGGCACCGCTCCCGCCCTCTGCGGCCACGAGTTGCCGGTCGATCTGGTACTGGAGCACGGCTTCCCTGGTCTGAAGACCGAAGTACCCGTTCACTTTTTCGGGCGGAAAGTATCCGCGGTCAGCAAGCAGGCGCTGCAGGAGCGTTACGGCTTGTCCGCTGTCGCCTTCACTCAGGAACTGATCGAGATTCTTGCCCTTTTGATCGAGGAGCACCTCCACGCGGTGCAGAATCATCAAACGATCGGCCAAGTCAGCCACGAGTTTCTGGTTCCACTGTGTCCGCAGCTTGCCGCGCGTGAGCGGCCCGATACGCCCTGCCCCCGGATCCTGCGCCGTACCCACCAACTGCTCGCTCTGCTGGAACTTGAGGATCGCTGCGGCCAACGTGTCACTGTAGACACCGTTTGTTCTGCCCTTGTAGTAGCCCAGAAACCGCATGGTTCGCTGCGCCGTCCGAATGACTGATGCCTTTGCACTTCTGTCCACATTCTTCGCAACGGGCGGCGTGACATCCGCCCGACGGACCGCAGCCGCAAGAGTCGCGGCGGATCGTTCACTGAGATGATCCGAAGGTTCGGTCAGTCCGTAGGCAGCATTGAAGCGCGTCAGAGCATCCTGCGTTGCCACACCAAAGAGTCCGGTGGGAGCCTGATCGAAAAATCCGGTTTTACCCAGCGAGCGCTGCAATGTTTCTACGGAAAGTCCGCGATCCCCCGCCTTCACCGAAACGGCAAGCAAATCCTGACCGCGCACGAGAAAAGGTTCGAGCCGGTTGAGGACAGCCGGAAAGCTCTCGAGTGAAAAACTCACTTTTGGCTGAAAACCGCCGATTTCGTACACCGTCCCGCGCACGCGCCGAACCCCAAAAGCGAGTGCCCGCGCCAGTCCCTCCTCGCCATGGCCCACCCAGATATCGAGGCGGTGCGCGCCGCCCTCAAGTTCCGTAATCGCCCCGCCACGGTCATGCACCGCAAAGCGTCCGATGCCGGGCAGCGCGACGACGGTGCCGAAGGCGTAGCTCGCCGGCGCCGCGATCATACCGGGATACACCTCCGTGCCGTCGGCGCCGTTGGTGCCCTCGCCATTCAGAACTTTGTCGGCACGGTACCCGCCTTTGACGTAGCAACACTGCCCGGGCAACGGCGAGTAGTAGGCCGTGAGGATGAAGTCCTGCTCACGCGGAAGATCCTTGCTCACCCCCGCCGCCATGACGGGCGCCACGAAAGCCAGCGCCGCGATGAGCACCTTGAGGTGCTTCGGCAGTCGTGCGACGCGCGTTCGGTAGAGCGGTGTTTGTTTGATGTGCATTTCCTCTCATTATAGCTTTGATCGATGTTTCTGTCCGTTTTGGGATGTGGCAAGAAATTGTTAAATTGTTAAATTGTTAAATTGTTATTTGAACTTTACGTCCTGATTTTGTCTAGCCATTCAACAATTTAACCATTTAGCCCTGTAATCGTTCCCTCTCGTTACATCACTCACGAACGATCACCTCATCTTCAAGACGTATGCCGAACTTCCCCGGAAAGTACACTCCCGGTTCGATCGTGACGATTTCGGATGCCAGCAAAACTTCATCGGGGCGTTTTTGACTCAAGGTCACTCCCTCATGGATCTCCAACCCAACCCCATGACCGAGCGAGTGGCTGAATGCTTTCTCGACTCCATGTTTTTTGAGGATCGAACGCGCCAATCGGTCGAGCGCGTGCGTCGAGGCGCCCGCCCGCACCATGCGCTCCACTTCCTGTTTTGCCTCCTGGACCGCCGCGAGAGCATGCTCCTGTTCCTGTGTTTTCTTGCCGGTGAAGAAGACTGCGCTCTGGTCGGCACAGTACCCCTCGAAACGCGCGCCCACGTCGATCTGCACGATGTCCCCCTTCTTGAGCGCACGCGTCGTGGGGTGGTGATGGGGACTGCTGGTGTGCGGCCCGAACGCCACGATCGGGTCGAAAGCGAGATGATCCGCATTGAGTTCACTCGCCCACGCACGGAGCTTCCACGCGATTTCCCGCTCCGTGACTCTATCACGCAATGCAGAAGGAACACGCTTCAGAAGCTCACGGGTAATCTGCTGGGCACGGCGAAAGCGCTTACGTTCCTCATGATCCTTTGCACGACGGAAATGTCCGATGACCCCATGCTTCGGAAGGAACCTCGTCGAACGAAATTCCTTCCTCCACCTGTCTCCCTGGGCAAGCGTGACCGTCTCGGCCTCGCACCCGCACACCGCAACGCGCCGAAGCATCTTGACCAGATCATCCATCGGACGAACCAAACATCCGGTAGTGACACTGATCGCCACTTCGTGGTAACGAGAATCCACGAAAAGAAGCGTCTGACGCGGCGTGATCAGCACGGCACCCGCACTCATCTCCGCCCCCGTGAGGTAGCGGATATTCGTAAGATTGGTCACGAGAAACGCAGGGGTTTTGGCGTACTGAAGAAGAATTCGTGGCGATGAAGGGCGCATGGAAGACGAATGGCAAAAAGACGAAAAGTATGCTATCATAAAACGTGAATATAAAGATTCTCACCACCCATCTATGAGAACCCGCCTTTGGCTCTGCGCCGCTCTCCTCGGATGTTCCCTCGCCACACTCCCCGTGCTCCCGGAAAGTCATGTCCTTGCGCAGGTCTACAACGGACCCGGCCTTGAGCAGGGGGCGGATAGCTTGGGCGTATCAGGAATTCATGGTGGAAACCTGCGAGGAACGATTGCAAATATCGTCAACAAAATTCTCACGTATGTCGCACTCATCGCCGTCATCATGATCATCATTGCCGGCCTCTACCTGATCTTGAGTCTCGGCAATGATTCAGCGAAAGACACGGCCAAGAAAATCGTGCTGTACACCGCCATCGGTTTAATCCTCATCTTGATCGCGAAAGCACTCGTCATGTTCTTCGTCGGTCTTGCCGTCTGATCCCTATGCTATCCCTCCGGTACTCCCTCACCTCCCTGGCTCTTCTCCTCCTCCCGCGGGTCGCGGCCGCTCAGGGGGGCGCGCTCGGCGATGCCAATGAAATCAATGTGGGCGGAGGCGGAGAAAACCTGCAAGGAACCATCATCAATATTACCATGAAAGTTTTGAGTTTCGTCTCGCTCATTGCCGTCGTGGTCATCATCATTGCCGGTATCTGGCTCATCGTGGGTCTGGGGGATGACAGTGCCAAAGAAAAAGCAAAGAAGATCGTCATCTACACCATCGTGGGACTGCTCCTCATTCTCGCTGCCCGCGCGATTGTCATATTCGTCCTCGGCTTTGGATTATGAACATTGTCCCCATCCATCAGCGGCTCGGCATCGGAATTGTCCTCTCGCTCCTCTGTGGTGCCACATCCGCACTGGCTATCGAACAGGATCAGCCGTTCCTCATGGAATCGTGGACGCTCGCCCCAGGCAGCGTGTTTGAAATCCTCGCCGTCTCTGATGTTTCAGACCGCCAAGTCGCCTGGTCGCTCACCAAGGCAGATGGCTCGTTCGTGCAGGCGGACCGCGGGCCGCTCTTCCGCGAACGATTCGCGGAGGCAGGGGATTTTCTGCTCCGCGGAGAAGTGGCCGCAGCGGACCAAACGCCGATCACGCAGCGCGCTTTTGCCATCCACATCGTCCCGGGAATGTTGCCACTCGCAACAGGAACCGGAGGGAGCTTCATTGCGGCAGATCCCCCATTTGATGCGAACGGCATCTCCGTCATCGGGATGAACCTGCAAACCATCCTCCTCCACGCCCAGCCGGGGACCGTGCAGCTCAGTATCGATGTGAATAGCGGAGCGGATGGGAATGGCGACGATGATTTCACGAATGACAATGACAGCCGCGGCACATTTTTCGAGGCAGACGGCTCCGCGCTGCGCCTGTGGTTCACGGACGGTGTGACGGAGCGTACGCTGACCGTTCGCGGGAATGGCACTGCCGGTCCCGCCACCCAGACCATCCGGCTGTATGCGGGCAGCGCTCCCGCTCCTGTGGAACCCACGGAAGAGAACCCCATCGCTTCCCCGAGCGGACTTCAGAATGTGCTCATCGAAGATCGCGGCAACGGCGCCTATGGCTTCTCGATCGATTCTGCCGCGCTCTCTACGGAAGGCCGCGCGATCCTGCTCTACTGGGATTTCGGCGACGGGCAGCAGAGCATGCTTGATCGCCCCGTGCACACTTACGCACGGAACGGCCAGTACACGGTAAATTTGCAGGCACGCGATCTTGCAACCACGGAGGAAATACTCCGCATCACCGGTCTGCTGCCAGTGAATACCATCCAGATACCGGAACAGACCTCGAGTATGCAGCAAAGTTCCGCAGTTTCTTCCAAAACATCCTCGTCCACGACGTTGTTTTCCCGCTTCTCCCTCCGTTCAATCGCGACGATCGGCGGCGGTTTACTTCTCGCCATTCTCGTAGGATTCGCCATGGTGACGATTATCGGCAAGATCGTGCAACGGAAATTGGACCGGGAGCCTCCTCCGCCGGAAGGCAAACCTGCGAAGAAATCCCCGCCATTGTCCGGACTCCCCTCCCTCGATCAACCCCCGCCAATGGCCATCCTGAATGTTTCGCCCATGCCAACACCCGAAGAGGAGCGCGAGATTCCTGACGAAGAACCTGTTGCGACACTGAAGGACACAGTTGAAGCAGAACCTTCCAAGTTGAGCGAACTTACGTTCAAGGAGGAAGAGGCACCGAGCTGGCTCAAGCAGGGTCATGAGGAGGCCGAGAAGCGCGGCCACACCGTTTCGACCGCTCTTCCGACGCCCGAACCCAAGCAGGATGAGAGTCGTCCGCTTCCTCCGTGGCTGGAACCGACTGTGGCTGCGCCCGCCGAAATGACCCCGCCTCCCGCTCCGACGATTCAACCTGTCCCCGCAATTGAGCCGATTGTCACAGAACCCACGCCCACTTTGGCACCCGCGGAACTACCTCCGCCTCCGCCTCCAATTACGCCACCCACACCGGTCACACCTGCTCCAGCTCGAAAACCAAGCATGCCGATACAACCGCCGATTCCCACCTCTCCGGCTCCCACGGTGGAACCGGCCGCTGTCGCGACTTCTCCCACTCCGGCAGCAGAGAAAAGGGAGATTTCCGAAGTTGAACGGGAACGACGCCGCAAGAAGCGTGCACGCTACCGCCAGAACAAAAAAGTGCGCGAATCCACCTCTGCCGAGGCTACGGCGGACAGGGAGACAGCCGAACAAAGTGAAGCTCCGCAGGAACCGTCCCCGGCAGTGGAACCGCAGCCGGCAGAGTCCACTCCCGCACCGTCGCCGGCAAAGAGCGCACCGGCAAAGAAACAAGAACCTCCCGCGCCACAGGCTCACGAACAGCTGCCTGCCAAGAAGGCTGAGGAAACGGACGCACCCATTGCCATCATCCGCGCGGACAACATCTCGCAGAACCAGCAGGACGAAAAGAAATCCTGAAGAGACTAAAAAAGCGATACCGGTTCACATAGGATACGCACATGTGGCGGGTCACGTCGCACATGCGCGACGTTGACGGGCATAGCTCCCGCCTTCGCTCTTCGCTTCCTCCTCCGCTTGAGCTACGGCGGGCAGGCAGTTGGTTACCCGCCCGTACCGAACGTCGGTACGTTCGGGCGGGGAGCGCCAGGTTGTGGCCCGTTTTCATTGGTAACTCGTCTGCGATTTGCTAGCATCTCATAAGCGTGGCGGGCGTAGCTCAGTTGGTTACCCGCCCGTACCCGTCCGATCCGACCACCGGCCGGGCGGGCCGAACGTCGGTACGTTCGGGCGGGGAGCGCCAGGTTGTGGCCAGTTTTCATTGGTAACTCGTCTGCGATTTGCTAGCATCTCATAAGCGTGGCGGGCGTAGCTCAGTTGGTTAGAGCGCCAGGTTGTGGCCCTGGAGGTCGTGGGTTCGACACCCATCGCTCGCCCCAGTTTGGTCCTTAGGTTGTTAATTCCAAGGAGTTGTGTTTTGAGACGACTATGATGATTCCTCCCATTCCTTGAGTGCCTCGATAATAATGGGATCATCGCCCAATTGGGGAATCTTCAAGTTATGACCCTATTTACAACCCTAGCTTAGGGGGGTTTACAATACGGTTATGAGGGGTTTACAATATAGATATGGAAACGATTCGCAAAGACATAAGCGGTTTTATCATCGAAAATATAGAAGCACACTCAAGCGATATTGTCCCTTTTACCGCTCAGCATTTCGGCATATCAAGACAACGTGCTCATGCATATATCCATAGGCTGATAAAACAAGGAAAAATAATTAAGACGGGAAAAACTCGTGCCAGCCATTACTATTCTATTACTGGTAAGGTTATTCAGTTCAGTGAAAAGATAAGGCCGGGCTTAGCAGAAGATAGAGTCTGGACTCAGTACGCGAGACCTAAACTTATTTCTTTACCTGAGAATGTCTACAGAATATGCAACTATGGATTTTCAGAAATTTACAACAACGCGATAGACCACTCGAATGGAAAAGTCATATTTACACGAATCGAAACCGATAATGAAAATGTTGTAATTACTATTATGGACAACGGCATTGGGATTTTCGAGAAAATTCAGAAAGCTTTAAGCCTAGACTCAATTAGGGAATCTATATTGCATCTATCAAAAGGGAAATTCACTACCGATCCTTCGAAACATACCGGTGAAGGCATATTCTTCACATCAAGAATGTTCGATTCATTCTCAATATTATCAAGCGATATGTATTACACATTTAAGGATGAGGATTGGTTTCTGTCACATGAACGAAGGGAAGACTTTGGAAAAGGTACATTCATCCGCATGATAATTTCGACTTCCACAAAAAAGACTGCAAACGAAATAATGAACAAATACGCAGATTCAGAAATTGGATTTGGAAAGACGATTGTTGCTGTGAAATTGAGTTCTGATTCTGATGATCCACACGTTTCTCGGTCACAAGCCAAGAGACTACTTATGGGATTGGACCGGTTCCGTCAAATAATATTAGACTTCAAAAGAGTAGAAGTTATAGGACCCGCATTTGTAGATGAAGTTTTTAGAGTATTCCAAACTGAGCATCCAGAAATAAAAATCGAATATATAAATGCAAGCCCTGACTTAGAAGCAATGATCCAAAGGATACGACCAACAACCTAGTTCTTTGTCCGTTGAAGAGATTGCTGTTTCCACTGATTGTCCCCCGAAACCTCACCCTCATCCTCACCCCGAATAAATAGTAATCTAGCGGACTGCTCGCCCCACTGTATTGCTCGAAACACAGTGTCCGCCGGTGAAATGTTCGGCGCAAATACTGCTGACTATCCAAAGTTTGTGATCGGTGCGCCGAAGGTGGGATGTTTATTGCCATTTTGATGTATCATAACTTCGTTTACCCTCATTCACATGACGAAACATTCCTTCTGGTTTGGTACGCTTGCACTGATCGTTGTCAGTGCGTTGGGCACTCTCTTCACCGTCAGGGGTCCGTTGACGGCCATGACGGCGACTCCGCCCGAATCGGACGGGAGTTATGCCATCGAAGCCGACAAACGCTTTGAGGGATTCATGACATCCGGAAACGGATGGATGGCGGTAAACACCGGCATCTATGGCTCCTCCATGCAGAATGCCGGAACGGATCCAAGCGCCTATGCGCAGTGGACGTTCATCGATATCCCTGCGGGAAAATACGACATCTATGCCACGTGGGTTGCCGGTGACGAAAATTCAACGAAAGTGAACTGGAAAGTGCGCGAGACGGTGAACGGGAAAGACGTCACCCTTCTTCCGATTTTGACTGTGGAGCAGTGGTTCGCTCCTGCCGGTATCACGATGAATGGAGGAAATTGGCAGCGCATCACTACGGTCACCCTGCAACAGGGGAAAAAGGTGAAAGTCCACATCTGGAATACCGATAGCGGCAAGCCATTCTCCGCGGATACCGTCCGGCTGTTTCCCGAGGGAACTCTGCCGGTGGTGACTCCGCCTTCCACGCCTTTCCCCGCACCCACGCCTCCCACCCCAAGTTCCATTTCTGCGACTTCCACTGTGGATGGAATCGAACTGACACTGACGCGCGTGAACCCGTCTGCCGACAAAGTCATTCTCGGTGGAGAAAGAACGGAGTACGAAGTACTGGTGGCGAATCGCCGCAGTTCTTCTGTACAAGTGGGGATGGGGATCAAGGCATTTGCCCCCCCTAATGGGACGTATTTTCCCACAATAGGTAATACTCATCAGTCAGAGACCGGCACTACGAGCAAAAGCGTACTCCTCCCTCCCGGCCGGGCGATGCGTTTGCGTGTCACGTTTCAAATCCCAACAGGGATGCGATGTGGTCAGAATTTCATTGTCTCCGCAAGCGCGAATGCAGCCGGTATGCAGAACGAAGCGTTCACGCGACTCTTCCAGAAGGTTCTCTGTACGGTTCCAAGCGATGTCCCTCTCCCGAAAGGAGCTCTCATTGTGGATGACGCGCAGACAGATCGCTTCTCCATTTCAGCTCGCTCCTCTCCGTATGAGTTGGACGTTGTCCAGGGGGATGCGTATGGCGGCAGTTTTCATTATGCAGGAGAGGGCAACAATTATTCGTATCCTATTAGCTTACAGTGGAATTTCGGAGACCTGCCTCCCAATGCCTACGACGTGTACATCACTTGCCCGAAATGCTTTGAATCTTTTCCTCCCCCCGAATCTGTCGTGACCGTGAGCGATGGTGATTCCGCTCATGCACTTGGTGGTGCGTCTTGGACAGTGACCGACTCCTCAGCTAAGACAGCACAGATTTACAGTGGAGGGATCTTCTGGCAAAGGCTTGGACGGGTTCGGCTGAGCAGCGGAAAGGAAACCGCCTTCATGATTTACGGAAGTCGAAAATTCGATGCAGATGCCGTGATGCTTGCCCCGGCAACGGATGTGCCTATGGGCCGTCTTGTGATCACAGCCAAACCTGTGCCACTGGCCCAGACGGAGACAGTGAAGATCGGGACACTCGAACGTCCCATTCTTTCCGTAATACTCAGATCGGAGAAGGGAGAGATCAGTGAAGATATCGAAGTGACACAATTGCGCTTTGGCACGGAGTGGCAAGAAAGAGCATCGAGGAATATTGAAAGTCTGGAGGTCTATGATCAGAAGGGAAAGCTCCTCGCCATAGTCCCCGGTCACCCGAAAAACAATACCGAAGGGGGAAACAATGCCTATGATATCGATCTCTACCGGGCGAAGTTCGCGCCGGGGACACTCGTCGTGCCGCGCAATCAGGAGGTCACACTCACCGTTCGTCCGCGCATCTGGGCCAATGCCATCGCGAATACCGTCCCGCTTCGCGTCGGCCTCTCGCAAGGAGCACAATCGGATCAATTCTACTTTGGGACAAAGGATGGAGATGAGAGTGAAACCCTGGCGCACGGACGCACGTCGAACATGGAACTCTCCGAGTATGGGAGGATCATTATTCAGAATGGCAATGCGGCAGTCCCGCCTGATCCTTCACCCGTAACGCATGCGACGACAATGGAGATCAGGGGAATACCGCTCACTGTCGACGGCTCACCCATTCCGCTTCCGCCTGCAAAATACGACTACAGCGAAAAATGGAGAACGGTCGGTCCCGGCTTGTACTTCGAACATGCCGCCCCTCTCGGACGTTTCCAGTTCATCGCTCCCACGCGGGGAAACGGAGCGTACAACGGAGAACAGTGGATCTCCGAGCGCGGCCAGTATTTCGACTCGGTGGTCCTGCAGCATGTGAATTTCTCCATAACCGCGCACAACCTCGCTCTCCTGCCCAATTCGTTCGGCATTGCGGAGAATGGACAACCCGTGGGTCTCTGCGCCGTGGTATCCGGCGCTGGGGCATCGGCAAATACCGTAGCGGATCTCCCGATTAATCGAGACTACATGGATTGTATATTTGGCTGTCAGAGCGAATTCTCTTCTCTTCCGTGGGAATCGACGATGTCTCGCTGTAACGAAAGATGTATTCCTGTGTTGTACCAAACGATCACATCGTCCAATGCTTCTCCCGTCACCGCCAACGGCCTTACGCACATTCGATGCGACATTGCGCCGGGAAACATCTTCGTCAACGGCCAGGGTACTTCCACCCAGAGGGTTACCGGCCTGCAGATCCAGCGTGGCACATCCCGAACATTCACACTCTGGGGACAAGTGAAAAGCCCGCAGATCAGCCCGAACCTGCCGTCATCGCTATCGTTCTCCGTTTCCGAAATCGGAGACACCCTCTGGTATGACGGTGAAAATGATATCCGCTACGTCTCCGGCGGCATCTTCGGCAATCCAAAACATAACTGGGGCAGCAAGGTGCTTCCTGTACGCTCAACACTGTTCGTGCAGAAGGAAACATCCTCTTCCTCCAGCTCCTCGATTGCCTCTCTTTCCGGTACACCGCCGCAACCCGACAAGAGCTATGTCATCGACGATGCCGATCCACAGGGGACGCAGGCGTTCAGCACGAGTGGGGGGCAGTGGTTTCTCGCCGCCGGAGGATACCAATCCAGGCAGAAACTGAATGACGGATTCAATGCCGCCGCAGTCGCCTACTGGTTCTTCCGCGGCATTCCCGCAGGATCGTACGATGTGTATGCCACGTGGGCGTCCGAGACCGGCCTGTCGCAGCAAACGCACTTCAAAGTGCGCGAGACCATCGCAGGCAAGGAAACCGTGATCCTTCCGCTGGGCAGCACGCTGATCACCACGGATCAGTCGCAGGAACCGCAGGGCACCACATGGGGAAATCGTCCCTGGCAGAAACTCGGTGCCATCACCGTACAACAGGGAATGAAAGTGAAAGTCCATATCTGGAACGGAGAACCGGGCAAGGAATTCGTGGCCGATGCCATCCGGCTCGTGCCGACGCAGGCGCAAAGCAGCAGTACAAGTTCGTTGTCTTCCTCCTCAAGCTCATCCAGCTCATACTCTGTGGCAAGCTCCTCAAGCTCGACGATCACCGATAACCCGCTCCCGGTCCTCCAGATCTCCAAAGTACGCACCGTACCCGGTGCGGGGATTCCGGTGGCTCGTGGTGACCAGATCCGCTACCTCGTGACCGTTAAGAATACAGGGAACGGCACAGCGAATGGTGTACAGGTGATTGATCCCATTCCTTCCTTCCTCACCTTCGTCGAAGGATCACCCGCCTGTCGCGTCGAAGGAGCGAATGTCGTTTGTGACCAACCCAGCCACGCGCCCTGGATGCTCAATCCGGGCGAGGAGCACACCTACTGGATGAAACTCACCATTGCACCGACGACCACGTGCAATACTCTCCTGCAGAATCGCGCGCAAATCGTGAGCACCAATCACACGACAGTCTGGAGCAATACTGTGAGTGATACGATCACGTGTGCCCAGAGTGGTTCCAGCAGCAGTCCTTCTTCCTCTTCCAACTCGTCCTCTGTGGCAAGCTCCTCAAGTTCGGCAATCACCTACAAAGACTGTGCCGGTCCGAATGGAACCATCATTTCGGTCCCCGTCAGCCAGATGTGTCCCACATTCTCTTCGAGTTCTTCTTCCAGCAGTTCTTCTTTCTCTTCCAGCTCCTCAAGCTCATCCAGTCGCTCCTCCTCTAGTTCATCGAGCAGCTCCTTCAGAAGTTCTTCTTCGAGCTCTTCCTCCAGCAGCTCTTCCACAGCCTCCTCCCTCGGACCCATTATTCTGGATAATGCCCGCTGCGGCGATGCCTCGGTTGCACAGTACCCGTGGAGTTGCCAGACAGCACTCGACGGAACACAGCGGTCGACATTCTCGATTGTCTGTTCGGAGGTCGAGCGGCAGAGCAATTGGTTTACGTTGCATGAAACGGCAGCGGTCGGAGGCTCCTCCACGCTCCACTTCCCGCATTTCGATTCCCACACAGAAGACACCAATGCACGGTGGTTCATTCCTCTGGAATTGCCCGGTGGTCTGTATGAAGTGTATGCCACGTGGGTTCCTGTCTGGTATCTGAGCAAGACGGTCGAATTCACGCTGAAGAGTGGCACGAGCAGTTTGCTCTCCAGCAGCGTGGATCAAACAAATGCTCCCACAGACGCAGCTGCCGACGGCAGGCAATGGAAGAAGTTGTTTACGCAATCTGTTCGCATTGCTCCGGGGCAGGATTTGCGTCAGTGGAGAGTCGAGATCGCGCCCACGAGCAATCAGGAAATTATTAAAGCGGATGCAGTGATGCTCATCCGCATAGGGGACTGAACGTCTATGTACACATCCCGTGTCTGACAGAGAGGCCGACGAACGTCGGCCTCTTTTCTAAAGGTCGATTTTGTTTGACACAAGCCAAGATTGTCCTACACTTTGCTCGTGAATTCGCGACGGTCCGCCCTCGGCATGATGCACATGATGATGCACGCACTGCGAGGGCGTGAGTTGGCGTAAAGATCTTCCCAACTTGCGAATAAGCCCTCGCCAACCGCGAGGGTTTTTGTTTTTCACGTCTCCACTCCATGAAACTTTTTATCCTCTACCGCCGGACCGAACGCATGTTGATGCGGGATAGTCGCTGACTGTTCTATTTCTCCCCATCCCCCTCCACCATGCGTACTCCCATCCTCGAATACTTTCTCTCGGACACCTACGGCAGACCGAAACCCGACCCCCTGAAGGCCGAGAAAGACGCCGATGCCCTTCTTTCGACCGACCTAGCCCGCTTGGCCCACGTATTGGAATACGGAAGCTCCGCTCAGGTCGAATGTTTCCACGTTCATGAAAAAATCAACTCGAACGGAAGGCCTGCCATCGCCTCCCACCTGGCGAAAATTCTCGTCGATTGGAATACGCGATACAGAGCGCTCTTGGAAGAGCGAGGCACCTTCACGGGACTCTTCATCAATGAAGCGCCGCGCGATCAGGAAGCCGGCGGCGAGCCTCATGAGTTCTTCATCGTCGAAACCGACAACCATGCTCGCATCGTGGGCACTCCCGTCTCGGACATCGGGACCATCGCTCCCCATGCTTCCCGCGTTTGGAAAATCCCCAACACGCAGAACGGCGGTCTCTGGGAGGACAGAAGCCAATTCCGATCAGCCACCGCGCACCGCACACTCGATCGCGATCATCCCTACCGCGTCGAGGAAGTGGATCCTGCCGTCATCAACGCCAGCAGGACCCTGCAATCACTGGCAATCCGTTTCGTCGATATCTACGGGAATATCGTCGGGTACGGTGGAGAAAAAAATGGGACTGCAACTCTCGCATCCGATCTTCTGAGGCGTGCCGCAAGTGAACGGAGGAGGATCGAGATTACGATCGGAGGCATCACCCTCGAAGGAGAAGCGGCTCGTTCCCTCGAAGACGGTGCACCGGGAACGATCATCGCCTACCCGAACGGGGGAAATCCTGACCGACCGCACATCGACATCGCGAGAAAGTGGACGGCAGACGACCGAACATCCGCTTACCAACTCTTCCAGAGGCCTTGTGAAGGAGAGGCCGAAATCACCATCGATACTCCCTTTGATGCCCCCACTCAACAGGAACTGTCATTGGCGAACAGGCTTGCTGATCGAATGCTCGTGAGAGCAGAAGGCACCGAGAGCCAGAGCTCCAATGATGAGCCGGTCGACCCCGCACGCATCGCACGCATACGAGCCCGAGTTGGGCAGCGTCTACGCAGAGGATGACAAGGCTGACGGCTTCACCTGCGCACGACTCTTCTCAAAAGAACTCCCCCCTGCTACACTCCCCTAACGATAATATGGCCGAACCCCAATTCCGCACCCCCAAGGGCACGCATGACGTCCTCCCCGAGGAACAGCGCTACATGACCTACATCAAAAAGGCCGTGCGTCACCGCGCCCGCCAGGCAGGCTATAAGCGCATGGATCCCCCGATCTTCGAGGACCGCCGTATTTTCGAGCGCGGTATCGGCGAACACACGGATATCGTCGAGAAGGAGCTTTTTTCTGTTCTGGGCAAGCGCAGCGAGGAACAGACGGACAAGTCGGAATTCGCGCTCCGCCCGGAATTCACCGCCGGCATGTGCCGCTCGTACATCGAACACGGCATGCAGCAGCTGCCCCAGCCGGTGGAGCTGTTCGCCATCGGCCCGTGTTTCCGCCACGACCGGCCGCAGAAAGGCCGCTTCCGCCAGTTTCACCAGTTCGATTTGGAGGTGATCGGCCTCAAGGATCCCAGCCTCGATGCGCAGCTCATCCACGTTGTCACCAAGATCTTCGCGGACTTAAAGATCCTCGACCGCCTCACGCTCCAGATCAACAACATCGGCACGGCCGAAAACCGCGCCGCCTACGTGCAGGCGCTGAAGGATTTCTTCATCGGCAAGGAACGGAACCTTCCGGAACTCGATCGTGAACGTTTGACCACAAATCCCCTGCGCATGCTCGATTCCAAGGAAGAGGACACGCAGGTCCTTCTGAAGGGCGCTCCCCTCTTCGAGCAGTTTTTGAGTGACGAGAGCAAGCAGTACCACGCCACCCTGCTCGAGTACCTCGACGCGCTCGGTATCGCCTATGTACCCAATCCTCATCTGGTGCGCGGCCTCGACTACTACACCCAGACCGTCTTCGAATTCTGGGACCAGACCACCGGCGCGCAGAATGCGGTTGGAGGAGGAGGACGTTATGACGGACTGATCGAGTTGCTCGGCGGCAAATCTACGCCCGGAGTCGGGTTCGCCGGCGGGATGGAGCGCATTATCTGGCACATGAAGGAAGCGGGCGTACAGGCCCCGCACAAGGATCAGGTGGATGTCTTCGTTGCGCAGCTCGGACCCGAAGCCAAGAAGAATTGTCTGCTCTTGATCTCGGAGCTGCGCGAGAAGGGCGTGCACACCGTCGGGGCGCTGGGCGAAGCCAGCTTAAAGAGCCAGATGCGTCTGGCCGACAAGTTCGAGGCTCTGTTCGCGCTCCTGCTGGGCAAGATGGAGGTGAAGCGCGGAACGATCATCCTCCGCGACATGAAGAAAGGCCAGCAGCAGGAGGTACCCTTCGACGGCATCGTGGATCATGTGATCACGCTCCTCGGCGAAAAGAATCTGGATACGTACACCTTGAGGGACCAATTCGCGGGTCCCACCGATGACTAATGAACGATAAGAATCGTTTATGACCCAGCCGCTGGTCTTCGACCTGCGGCGGGTATCGACCTGCGGTAGAATCGATCATATCCATTCCGATTCTGCGACATCCCATTTTCCCGATGCCGATGACCATGGATACGCTTCGGGTATCACACATAAACCAGCTCTCATTGGATTGAGATGAATGTAGGACAACGCTGCCGATGGATCCTCGACAAGACGTATGTGAAAACGCGGCTGCCAGAGCGGCGCAATGCCAACTTGAAACGACAGACCCATTTTATAGGTACGCAGAAGAGATGATACGGACTCCGGTTCGGGAACTTGCAGGAGAAAATGGCAGTGATCCGGCATGATAACGAAACCGAACAAAGAGAATGGCATGCGGTCCTGTACACGATAGAGATGTTCGACCGCCTCGCGCGCCAGCACGGGATCGGCAAAGAAAGGATGACGCCGATATGTGGCCGTCGTCACCAACATGATTTCGCCATTGCGAATGGGATGGCGTTGCGTCAAAGGGAATTATCCTACACCGAAATAACCGCGGGTCGAAGACCATCAATCCGCGGGTCGAAGACCATCAATCCGCGGGTCGAAGACCCGCTCTAGGGGGATGGATCAAATATCCAGATTCTTCACCGTCTTCGCTCGTGTCCGAATGAACTTGCGGCGTGGTGCGACTTAGGACCTAAGTGCAAAATTACGCTGCAATGCAGCAATTGCATCTTCACGCGTTCTTATCATAGGTAAGACACTTTCCTCCAAGATTTTTCCTTGACCATTTTGACCCCTGACATGCTCCCTACCACGATCATCCTCCCAATACCAAAAGGACGTACTCCCTCTCTGCTCATCGGGAGGTCTCCTTGGCACGTCATGTTCGATACTCACCATAGAATAGAAGGGAAGAGGTTAAATATCCAAGTTCTTCACCGTCTTCGCTCTGGTCTGTATGAACTTGCGGCGCGGCGCGACCTCAGACCCCATGAGCGTCGTAAAGGTGGCATCGGCCAGCTCGGCATCCTCCATGGTCACGCGCATCATGCTGCGGGTCTCGGGGTTCATGGTGGTATCCCACAATTGCTCTGGATTCATTTCTCCCAAACCTTTGTACCGTTGGATGCCCACGCGCGCCGCCTTCTTGGGCTCCTCTTTCTTCGGCCCCGCCTTCATGAGCGACTTCATTTCGTCCGTTTCCTCGGCCTCCGCGTCCTCGTCCGCCTGCTGCATGTCTTTCTCTGCTATGCCCCATGCCTTCAGCGTCTTCGCCTTCTCGTCGTCACCGTAGGCGTAGACGATTTCCTTGCCGCGCTGGATCTTGTAGAGCGGCGGCTGGGCGATATAGATGCACCCGCCCTCGATCAACTCCGGGAAGTAACGGAAGAAGAGGGTCAGAAGAAGGGTGCGGATGTGCGCGCCATCCACATCGGCATCGGTCATGATCACCACGCGGTGATAGCGGAGCTTGCTCAAATCCTTCACTTCGCCGATCCCGACGCCCATGGCGATGATCAGCGCCTTGATTTCGTTATTGGCCAGCATCTTGTCGAGCCGCGCCTGCTCGACATTGAGGATCTTGCCTCGAAGCGGCAGGATGGCCTGGAACTCGCGGTTGCGTCCCTGCTTGGCCGAGCCGCCAGCGGAATCCCCCTCGACGATGAAGAGCTCGCATTCGCTGGGGTCACGACTGGAGCAATCCGCCAGTTTACCCGGAAGGGTCATGCCCTCCAGCACCCCCTTGCGGATCACGGAATCGCGGGCGGCGCGGGCGGCTAAGCGTGCACGAGCGGCGAGAGTGCATTTGGCGACGATATCCTTAGCCTCACCCGGGTGCTCCTCGAAATACTCAGCCAATTTATCGTTCACTACCGTCTCGACCGCTGTCTTCATCTCGGCATTGCCGAGTTTGCTTTTCGTCTGCCCTTCAAACTGCGGATCCTTCAGGCGCACCGACACGATGGCCGTCAATCCCTCGCGCACGTCGTCCGCCGACAGATTTTCGTCCTTCTCCTTGAGCAGGCTCTGGGAACGGGCATAGGCATTGATGGTGCGCGTGATGGCCGCCTTGAATCCCGTCAGGTGGTGGCCGCCTTCCGTGGTGTGAATGTTATTGGCGAACGTCGCCACCATCTCCTGGAAGGACTGCGTGTACTGCAACGCCACCTCCACGTAGCCATCGGGAGTGTCTTTCTCGAACCAGATGGGCTTGCCGATGACGTCGCGCGACTCATTGAGGTGCGACACGTACGCGGCAATGCCGCCCTCGAAGTGGAACCGGTAGAGGCGCGGCAGCTTTGTATCCTCCTCGGACCGCTTCTCGCGTTCATCCAAGAGAGCAACCGTGATGCCGCGCGTCAGGTACGCCTGCTGCCGGAGCCTGTTCATGACCGTGACGAGCGAGAACTCCAGCGTGTCGAAGATCTGCTTGTCGGGCCAGAAGCGGATCAGGGTGCCGCTCCTCTTGGTCTCACCTTTAGCCTTCACATCCGCGACTGGCTTGCCGCGCTCGTACTCCTGCACCCAAACCTTTCCGTCGCGGTAGACCTCGGCGCGCATCTTACTACTGAGGGCGTTCACCACCGAGGAACCCACGCCATGTAAGCCGCCGGAGACCTTGTAGCCGCTGTCATCGCCGCCGAACTTGCCTCCCGCATGGAGTGTCGTGAGCACGATCTCGAGCGCGGATTTCTTCATTTTGGGGTGGATGTCCACCGGGATGCCGCGGCCGTTATCATCCACGCTCACGGACCCGTCATCGTGCAACGTGACGATGATCAGGTTGGCATGCCCGCCCATCGCCTCGTCGATGGCGTTATCGACGATCTCGTAAATCAGGTGATGCAGGCCCCGCTGATCCGTGGAGCCGATGTACATGCCGGGCCGCTTGCGGACGGGCTCCAAGCCTTCCAAAACCTGGATGTTCTCCGCGGTGTACTGCTGTTTTGTACTCGCCATAGAAAGATTACTCAAGGAAAGATGAGATATGGCTGAGCATAAATCCGACTGCGGTATTCGAGATTCCTCTGCCCCTCTCCACCTCAGAAGGGAGAGAGGCTGGGTGAGGGGGATTCAAAGGAAAAATCGAATACGTAAATGCTCAATACAATATCTTGGTGGATTCTAATGAGAAGAGACGGCGGTGGCAATGCCGAAGAGCTTTTTAGCTGGTTAGCGTGTTAGCTTATTAGCTTCTCGGCATGAAACGCGAAAGGCGTAGTCGTTTTCCGCTTCTCAGAACAATATATTTCATTCAATCAACATGAATGAAACCATTCTTAAACAAGCTAAAAAGCCAACAACCTCATAAGCTTCACAACTCCAGTTTCTCCTTGCAACCACCTCTCCTCTCCCTTACCCTTGCACGGAAATGGCTATCCATGCTCACAGACACGGTGAAGAGTCCAATGACCGCCTTCAACAGCGGTTCAAGGGGCAAGTGCAGCGCACAGGGCTTTTACGGCTTCTGCGCGAGCGTGCACGTCTTAAGAGAACCCCCAATAAACGCATTCTCCGTATGCGCGCCCTCAAGCGCGAGGGATACAGGGCGGCAAACCGCAAGAAGAAGTTCTACTCGAATATGTAAAAAGGCGGCCGCTTGGAGCAGACCGCTTCTTTTGGCGTGCAGGGAATCCCCTAGGGAAGCTCTGATCAAAACACCATCCGCGTCTCTGTGATCCGTATCGATGGTTTTTTGACGTGTTCGCGGTGATGGAGGTGAAGGATTCTTGGCTTT
>Ga0265297_10000806_pt1 | contig 85768 bp, 72 predicted proteins | sample Munlanlwell13791_FD_192502 | JGI IMG/M metagenome (GOLD analysis project Ga0265297, IMG submission 192502) | Leachate microbial communities from a municipal landfill in Southern Ontario, Canada - Leachate well 137-91 | ecosystem: Engineered > Solid waste > Landfill > Unclassified | place...
CAGAATTCTGCGCGAAGCGGAGGAAAAAGACACGGTAAAATCAATCAAAACGGGAGGCATGGCAAAAAATATCCCGACGGAGCCACGACGAGAGATTTCAGGCTCATTATTCAATTAGAAAATGCTGGGTCATCGCATCATTCAAACTGCGCAATGCAATTTTGTAATATAATGTTGTGTTGTTCGGGTGAAGCACGCGCCGAATAATCGGAGACAGTTTATGAAGATATTCCCTTTGTATTTGCTGTCCAACAGAATCAAGCATTTGTTTGTGCGGTGTTTTTGTCCCGACACGCATTTAATTGCGGATTGCAGGAAATACGGCCTGAAATTCAAATTCCATGCGCTGGACGGCGTGGGGCGGGACATTTACTACAAATACGGCGTATACTCGGAAGACGATATAACGGAATTTTTGCTCAAAACGCTTAATATAACCGATAGTGATATTATTCTGGATGTCGGCGCAAATCTTGGATGGTATTCGCTGACGCTGTCCCATGCCGCGAATCCGGCGGTTTTCGCATTTGAGCCGGAGCCGCATAATTACCAGTTGCTTTCGGACAATATCAAACTCAACGGGAAAACCAATATACATCCGCAAAACATGGCAGTGGACAAGACCCCCGGAACGAAAACTTTGTATTTGTACAAAAAATGCAATCTGGGGAGGCACTCGCTGATAAAGAGCCGTAAATCGGTCGGCAGCGTGGAAGTTGAGGCAACAACCATAGACGCTTTCGCCGCCAGGCAGTTGCAGGGGAAAAGAATCAAATTGCTGAAAATAGACACCGAGGGCAACGAGCTTAACGTTCTGCTTGGCGCGAAAGCCACATTGCCGCAGATAGACAACATCCTTTCCGAGTTTTCTCCGGCCATAATATCCGGTTTGAATCAAAATCCGCGGGATTTTATTGATTTGCTTGAGCAGCAGGGATTCAAACCGTCTGAGATTTCAGACGAGGGCAGATTAACCGTTGCCGATATTCCCGCAATGCTGCAAAATCCCGCGAAGGCCCGCAATATTTTCTGGACAAGAAATCACCCCGCAACCTGACAAGACAGGGCATAGCATACACTTGCCTTACAAATAACGGTTCCGGCAATTTGTCATGGTCGCCGCCGAATCCGGTGGGAACTGTAATAATGTTCGCGTCCAGCACATGTCCGTCCGGTTATCTCGCCGCCGACGGCGCGGATATTTCCACAACCACCTATTCCGCGCTGTTTGCGGTTACGGGCTACACATTCGGCGGCTCCGGCGGGAATTTCAGGACGCCCAATATGCAGGGCGTTTTCGCGCGCGGCTATGACGCGGCAGGCTCAACCGATACCGCCCGCGCATTTGGAAGTTTTCAGGAAGATGAGATAAAAGCACATGCGCACACTATAAATCTATACAATCATGCCGCCGACGCTGGTGGTGGTACTCCAGCGTCAAGTTACGGCAGCGGAACTGAAAACACGACATCATTGGTCGGTGGCACGGAGACACGCCCCAAAAATATCGCGTTGCAGCACTGCGTCAGGTATTAGGGGTATCGGGTATGTAGACGGAATGAATTTTTTATCTCTTCCAGCAGGTAATATACGGTAATAGGGAAACATGCGTTTGCTGCAATCGTAATTCTGTCTGTTCCCGAGACAAACCAGCGGATACGGTTAACCTGAATGTTTCAGTTGGTTGCGAGAACCGAGACGAAAAAGCGCAGAATATTTGCGCATAAAATTTTCCGAGAGGCCTGTTGCCCTGTAAGGCAAAATTTAGAAGCAAAGATGAAGCGATTTTTTGGCGAATTCCGCAAGCCAACTGAAACATTCAGGTTAATGCCGGGACAGGTTTGTTTAGATGTTCAAAAACGGTACAATGAGATTGTTCAGTGATGATGGAGGCGTACTATATGAATAAGCTGGATGTCGGATGTGGCAGGAACAAGCTTGCCGGTTATATGGGTTTGGATATAGCTGCGTTGCCAAGTGTTGACATAGTTCACGATGTCAATGTTACGCCATGGCCAGTTGCGGATAATTCATGCGATGCTGTTTGCATGCGGCATCTTATTGAGCATTGCGACAGCATCCCGCGCGTCATGGAGGAAGTGCATAGAATTCTGATTCCAGGCGGCATCGTTGAGATAGTAACGCCGCATTATACCGACACTATAAGCTGGAAAGACATCACGCACAAATGGCATTTAAGCACCAAATCCTTTGAATACTTTGAGCCGGACAATGGCACCAGCTACTACAGCAAAGCCAGATTTGAAACAGTTGACAGTTACGTTGAGCTTGCCAATCCTTTCAGATACGCGGGATTGGAATTTCTGGTAAATCTTCAGCGAAAAAGCGGGGTTTGGAGATTTTTCAGGCGATGGTGGGAATTATATCTCTGCTTTGTGATTCGCGGCAAAACCATGCATTTCAAACTTAAGGCTTTGAAATAGCTTATGGTGTCTGTGCCTGTTCTGCTTTATCACTGCATTGCTCCTAACCGCGAGATAACCCCTGCCGGTTTTGAACGGCAGCTTGAGTATCTGTCGTGCAACGGTTACCGCACTGTGCCTCTGCAAAATTTCCGCAAATTTTTGAATGGAGACATGTCTTTGCCGGCGCGTACCGTATTGATTACTTTTGACGATGGTTATGCGGACAACTGGATATGCGCATATCCTCTGCTTAAACGTTACGGTTTCACCGCCTCCGTGTTTGTCACAACCGGAAGAGTAATCAATGCTCCGGCGCGCAAAACCATTTCCGAAGGCGGACAGCCGCCGCCCTTCACAGGCCAGCATGCGGGGGCATTCCTTTCGTGGGAGGAATTGCGCCGTATGGCTGAATCCGGAGTCTTTGAAATCGGCTCGCATACCCGAACGCACAATGATTTCAATAAACACAAAAGCTGGCCGGATATGCCCGCGGAACTGGTTGATTCCGCAAATGAAATTTTTGAAAAAACAGGGAATCGCCCCGACACATTGTCCTGGCCCTGGGGCTATTCCACTCCGGAACTTGCGAAATGCGCGCTGGACGTCGGATACAAGATGGCATTTGCCGCAAAACCGGGATCCAACACGCCGCGAACCGATAAATTCTTTGTGCGCCGATTCACCGTAAGAATGGGGGATGTCAACTGGCTGGCGCGACGTCTCTGGTTATATAGCCACCCCTTGCTAGCTTCAGCCTACGGCTCCATGTACAGGATAGTGTGATACGTGTCCGCCGCCGAATCCGGCGGGGACGGTGATGATGTTCGCGTCAAGCGCCTGTCCTGCCGGTTATCTCGCCGCCGACGGCGCGGATATATCCACGACGACATATTCCGCGCTGTTTGCGGTAACCGGCTACACATTCGGCGGCTCCGGCGGGAATTTCAGGACGCCCAATATGCAGGGCGTTTTCGCGCGCGGTTTCTTCTGATAGCTTGGCCGGAAACCCGCGCGGGAAGATATTTCGCGCCGCCATTATGTAAAATATTAAAACTGCTTTTTTATGGACACTCTGGATTCTCTGCTTATTGCGATGGACGGAGCCGTGCGCAAGGCTCCGGCTAAAGTGTTTTTTGCGGGATTTGTCCTTTGCGGGCTGTTTTTTATTGCGCTGATGCCGCCGTATCAGACGCCGGATGAGCCGGCCCATCTGCTGCGCGCTTGTAGAATGCTGCAGGGGGAAATTCTGCCCGCCGCCGGCGCGCCGCACGGAGCTTTTGTGCCGGAGGTGAAGGCCGTATCCTATCTGCCCTGGCAGATGAATGCGCGGTTTTCGCTTGAAAAACTGCGCGAAATCATTAAAACCAGCCCGCCGCTGGACGCGCGGGCCGCCGCGCTGCCTTCCGCCGACCCGAAGGACGAGGCGGAAAAATTCTTCACCCCCACGCTTTACAGCCCGGCGGCATATGCGCCGGTTATCGCGGCGCTGGTTGCCGCCAAGCTGTTTTCGCTTTTGTCCGCGGCGGCGGTGTTTGCGGCGGGATTTGCCGTCGTCTCGCGCGCTTTCACGGCGCGGGAGCGGCTGCTTTACGCCGTCGCCGCTTTTCTGCCGATGAATATCCACCAGAGCGCGGCTTGCAGCGCGGACGGCGTGACGCTTTCACTGTCATTTCTTGCAACCGCGCTGGGACTGGCTATGTTTGCCTCGGACGAAGAGGGAAAGCCGCACGCGCTCTTCCTGTGCGTTTCGGCGCTGCTGGGGCTTTGCAAGTATGTTTATATCGTCATTCCCTTCGCGCTGGAAACCGCATGGCTGCTGAAAGCGCCCGCAAAACGCATTGCGCGGGCGGCGGGGTTTGCCGCAGCCGTCATCGTGCCGGCGGCGTTGTGGGCGGCGGTTGTGAACGGATACATGCCGCATGTGGGTGTCCCGGCGGAGCAGGCCGGCAGGCTGCTGCACCCGCTGGCGGCGTTTGCGGCGGCGCTTAAAACCTGTTTCAGATGTTCGTATATGCAGGGGCTTATAGCGAATTTCGGCTGGTATGACGCGCCCGCGCCCAGATTCAACATACAGCTTTATTTCTGCGCGATGCTGATTACCGCCTCGGCTTATTCGGCGCGGGCGGCGCTGCCGCATCTGGCGGGCTGGGCAGCGATTATATGTCTTTACTGCGCGATAATGCTGCTTCAGATAATAGCGCCGTTTATAGGAGGCGACGCGCAGGGCAGATATTTCCTGCCCATGATGCCGCTGCTGCTGTTGTCCGTCCCAAGATTTATAAAACTCTCCGAACGCGGCATGAGGTTGCTTTGCGCCTTCACCGCGGCGCACTGGCTGTATTTCTTTTTATACGCCTGCCTGTATTCCGCTGTCTGGAGCAGATACTGGTCCGCTCCGCTGCAATAATTGCCAACTGCCAAATGAAGGTTGCAAGAGGCCTGTCGGGTAACGCCGGCAGAAGCGACCGGGGCTGTTATAAATTTATACAATTTATCCATGGAGACCATAATCCTTGGCGGCGGGCTGGCTGGCGTTTCGCTGGCCTGTTACCTGGACGGCAAATCCGTCATACTGGAAGCGGAGGACCGCGCCGGCGGCCTTTGCCGCAGCTTTCCATTCTGCGGCGGGTATTTTGACATAGGGCCGCATATACTTTTTTCCAAAAACGAGGCCGCGCTGAAGGAACTGCTGGCCTCGGCTGACACGGAGCGGCTGCGCCGCTCCAACAGAATCTTCCACAACGGGCGGTTTGTTAAGTATCCGTTTGAAAACGAGTTGTCCGCCCTTGCGCCGGAGGAGAGGGACCGCTGCCTCCGCGAATTTCTGGACAATCCCTACCGCGATTATCCGGCGCGGAACATGCTGCAATTTTTTCTTAAAACTTTCGGCGAGGGGATAACCCGCCTCTACCTCCAGCCCTATAACGAGAAAATCTGGAAATTCGACCCCGCATTCATGGACACGCAGATGGTGGAGCGCATCCCCCGCCCGCCGGACGGGGATATACGCAAATCCGCCGCCGGGGAGGCTACCGAGGGCTATCTGCACCAGCTTTATTTCAACTATCCGCGCGCGGGGGGAATAGAATCCGTAGTGCGCGGTTTCCTGGCGCGGGCGGGGGGGAAAACCTCGCTGCGCGCGCCGGTCAGAATCAAATCCGTCTCAAAATCCGGCGGGCAATGGGTTGTGGATACCGACTGCGGCGAGTTTCGTGCCTCCCGGCTGGTCAACTGCATGCCGCTGCACGAGCTTTTCAGGTATATTGACGCGCCGTCGCAGGTGAAAACCTCGCTGTCCGCGCTGAAATACAATTCAATACATATCGTGGTCCTGCGCGCCGGAAAAGACGGCATCGGCGATAATTTCGCCGTCAACATAGCCGACAGGGATATAATTTTCCACCGGCTCAGCAGGCTTAATTTTCTGGGGGAGAAATACGCCCCCGAAGGCGGCGGCGCCGCGCTTATGGCGGAGATAACATTCCGTCCGGAAAGCGACATCGCCTCCTGGCCGCCGGAGCGGCTGATAGCGCGGGTGAAAGAGGATTTGGCAAAGCTCTCTCTGGCGGGCGATATTACGGACGCGGTTTGCAAAACCTTCAAGTACGCCTATGTCATTTACGATTTGGAGCATAAAAAGAACAAAACCGCGGTCATAGGCTGGCTGGAAAGCCAGGGCATAACCTGCTGCGGCAGGTTCGCGGAGTTTGAATATCTCAACATGGACGCCGTGGTCGCAAGCGCGATTGCGGCGGCGGGAAAACTATGCAAAAAATAAAACTGTCCGTTGTGATGCCCAGTTTCAATGAAGAAGGCGCGGTTCCGCTGATGATAGAGTCCATCAGGAAAAACACCGCGGATTACGACACCGAAATACTGCTGGTGGACAGCAGCAAGGACCGCACCCCGGAAATAGCGGCGAAAATGGGCGCGCGCGTCGTCTCCCAGCCGCCGCGCGGCCACGGCATAGCGCTGCGGACCGCGCTGGAAAGCGCCTCCGGCGATATTATCATAACCTCCGACTGCGACAATACCTATCCGATGGAGTATATCCCACGGCTGGTCCGCCTTGTCTGCGAGGAGGGTTATGATATAGTCTCCTGCTGCCGGATGACGAAAGAGCTTGGCAAAGAAATGCCGGCAATGAACAAATTCGGCAACTGGATGTTCGCTTTTCTGGTGCGGACGCTTTACGGGATAAACGTTCATGATGTTACCACCGGCATGTTCTGCATGAAGAAAAACGTCGTCTCCGCCGTGCGGTTTGAGACGAATTATTCGCTGCCTTGCGAGATAATAACCCGCTCCGTCCGAGCGGGGTTCAGGCATAAGGAGATAGAAATTCCCTACCGCCTGCGCGTGGGCGAGGTTACACTCAACCGCTGGCGCAGCGGCAAGGCGTATCTGAAGTGCATTTTCAATTACAGGTTCGGCCTCGGCTTCAGCCCGGAGCAGTTATGAAAATACTGGTTACCGGCGGTGCGGGCTTTATCGGCAGCCATGTTTCGGACAGGCTGCTGGAGGCCGGGCATTCAGTCGTCTGCGCGGACGATTTGAGTCTGGGCCGCAAAACCAATATCGCGGCCTGTCTGGGCAATGCGCGCTTTGAGTTTGTAAAGGCGGATGTTTCGCGTCCCGCCGCGCTGCGGCGGATATTCGCCGCGCATAAGTTCGGCTGCGTTTTCCATCTGGCCGCAAATTCCGACATTCAGGCCGGAATAAAAGATCCCGGCATAGACATGCGCCGCACCTTCGCCACCACCTCCGCCCTGCTGGAAGCCATGCGCGCGCGCGGCGTCAAGCAGCTTGTTTTTGCCTCCACCTCGGCGGTGTACGGCGAGGCGGACCGGCCCATGGCCGAGGATTGCGGCCCGCTGGTTCCGGTTTCGCATTACGGCGCGGCAAAGCTGGCCTCCGAGGCGTGGATTTCCTCCTACTGCGCCAATTGCGGAATAAAAAGCTGGATAGTGCGTTTTCCCAATGTGGTTGGCGCGCGCGCCACTCACGGGGTGATATTTGATTTCGTCAACCGCCTGCGCGGGAATCCGCGCAGACTGCTTATTCTGGGAGACGGGAAACAGCGCAAGCCGTATCTGCATGTAAGCGACGTCGTCTCCGGCATGATTTTTGTCTGGAAAAACGCGAAGGAAAATTTCAACCTCTATAATCTTGCCGGAAGCGGCGCGACGACAGTGGATAAAATCGCGCGGTTTACCGCCGCCGCGATGAAGCTTGGCGGAGTAAAATTCAGCTACACCGGCGGCGCGCGCGGCTGGCAGGGCGATGTGCCGCGTTTTGACTATGACACCGCAAAACTCCGCCGGCTGGGGTGGAAAGCCGCGCTGGATTCGGATTCCGCCGTCAGGCTCGCCGCATGCGAAATAGCCGGCGGCGCAAAGCATTGCTCCAGATGAAAGCCGTAATTCTGGCCGGCGGGAAAGGGACGCGGCTGGGCGAGCTGGCGGCTGCAATGCCAAAGCCGCTGGTCCCGGTGGCAGGTGTTGCGCTGCTTGAGCATCAGCTGCGGCTGCTTGCGCGCTGCGGGGCGGAGGAAGTTTTTATTTTAAGCGGCTACCTGGCGGGGCAAATCCGCGATTTCGCCGGGGACGGCGGGAAATACGGCCTGAAAATCCGGCATATCGCGGAAAGCGCGCCGCTTGGCACCGCCGGGGCTTTGCGCCAGATGCAGGGCGTGGCGGGGGGGGATTTCATCGTCCTCTACGGCGATATAATGCTGGACATGGATTTGCGCCGCCTTCTGGATTTTCATAAAGCCAAAGCCGCCGCCTGCACGCTGGTTATTCATCCCAACGACCATCCTTTTGACAGCGACCTTGTGGCTGTTGACGGCGGCAGCCGGATAACCGCCGTGCATTCAAAGCCGCATCAGCCGGGGCTGTGGCTGCGCAATCTTGCAAATACCGGCGTATGCGTCATGTCGGAGGCCGCGCTTAACTGCATCCCGGAAGGTGTGAAATCCGATTTTGTACACGATATATTGCCGGGCATGGTTTCGCGCCTGCCGGTTTACGGATACGCGACGCCGGAATATCTTAAAGACATTGGCACGCCGGAGCGGCTGGCAAAGGCGGAGCGGGACCTGCTTTCCGGCAAAATAGCCGCGTTCAATCTCAAAAACAAAAGGCGCGCCGTGTTCCTGGACCGCGACGGCGTCATCAACCGCGAAAAAGGCCTTATTTCCCGCCCGGAGGACTTTGAATTGCTGCCGGGCGCGGCGGAGGCCGTGAGCAACATCAACGCGGCGGGGTTTCTGGCGGTGGTCGCCACCAATCAGCCGGTGGTTGCGCGCAGCCTGTGCGGCATTGAAACCGTGGAGCTTATCCACCGCAAGATGGAGACGCTGCTTGGCGAAAAGGGCGCGTATCTGGATGCGGTGTATTACTGCCCCCATCACCCCGACAAAGGCTATCCCGGCGAGAATGCGGCTTATAAAATTGACTGCGCCTGCCGCAAACCCAAACCCGGAATGCTGCTGCGCGCCGCCGCGGAACTGAACATAGACCTTTCCGGCTCCTATATGGCCGGCGACAGCAAACGCGACCTTGACTGCGCCCGCGCCGCCGGGGTGAAAGCGATTGCCGTGGGCGGGCTTTCCGGCGGGGATATTGACTGCGCCGATCTTGCCGCAGCGGCGGAAATAATTACCGGGGCGGGCAAATGAGCCGTTTTGAAGCCGCCCTGCGCCGCATTCTGCCGTATGTCTGCGGCGCATGGGTAATTGTCATATTTGCCTCGCTTAAATGGCGCTTTCTGGACCCGTTTCTTGCAACTACCTGGCATGGCCGCATTGGGTTTGATTTCTTCTCCATCCCGCGCGCTTTCATAAATCTCGTCCACGGGCAGAGCATTTATGCCACGCGGGCCTGCTCCTACGGGCCTTACGCGACATGGTTTCCCTATCATCCGGCGGCGGCGGTTTACGCGGGTTCGTGGCTTTCGGTGTTTCCGCCCTGGGCGGCGTTTTATGTTTTTGCGGTTTTTTCCGTGCTGGTTTTGCTTTTCTGCGCGCGGCTGCTGGGCCGCCTTTCCGGCAATGCGCTGAACCGGAGTTTTATCTGCTTTCTGCTGATATTCCCGCTGCCGGTTTATCTGATGATATGGAACGGCCAGCTGCATGTGCTGCTGCTGGCGGCCTTCTGCCTCGTCTTTTACGATTTGCTCTCGCCGGAAGACGGCGCGGCGCTGCGGCCCGCGCTTATGGCGGGAATTCTGCTGTCGCTTTTTTCCAAGCCGCTTGTGCTGCTGGCTTTGCCCGCGCTGCTTGCCGTGCCGAGCCGCCGCAAAACGGTTTTATGGAGCGCGGCGGCGTACGCGGCGGTTTCGCTGGCTTTTATTTTAATCCCCGCGCTGAACCCGCGCGCGGCGGGGTTTGCGAGGATATGGGATGTCCTTGCCCATCCCGCCCATATGTTCCGGCGCGAGATTTACAGGGGGGTGCAGATAGTTTCCTATCGTCCCGAAATGCTGGCCGACAATGCAATTCACTGGCTGAACATGCGTTTCCGCGACGGTATTGGTCAGCCGGGGCATTTTGAGCTGATGTCGCTGTCCTCTTTCTGCGGGGATATTGCGGGCAGGCGGTTGCCCGGCTGGATTCTCAAAATTCCGGCGGCGGCGGCGCTGGCGGTGTCTTTGAAACTGTTTTTCGCGCCGCAGTCCCGGCGCGCCGGGGCCGCGGTCTTTGCCGTGATGGCGGCGGCGCTGTCTTTTTTCCTGTCTTACGACGGGGTTTACGAGTATCATTACGCCGTCGCGCTTGTTCCGCTGGCTGTTATGCTGATTTTGCATGAAAAAGAGACGGACGCCGTCTCTGCAAGGCTGATGCGCTGGTTCTGCGGCTGCGGCGCGCTGCTGCTGGTTCCGACCTCTTATTTCTGGCTCAGAAATCCGGCTTTCGGTTTTCATCGCCCGGCGCTGGCCGGGCTTAACGATATTTACATCTCCGTTTTCACCAGCTCGCATATTTATGACTGGGCGCTGGTGATGATTCGCTGGAGCAGGGTGTTGCCCGCGCTTGTGATGTTTTCACTGGCGGTAGCTCTGGCCTGGAGGCATTCCCGGTGAACCCGCGCTGGCCCCGGCTGGCCGCTTTTCTGGAAAAGCGGCTTCCCGCCATCACGGCGTGCTGCCTTGCTGTCATGCTGGCGTCAATCGGCTGCGCGGTGTGGCGGCTGGCGTATCACGCGCCGGGCGGCGGGTTTCTGGACACTTTCATGGCTACGACCTGGCATGGCAAGGCCGGGCTGGACTTTTTCTCGGTGCCGCGCGGGTTCATAAATCTTATCCACGGCAAAAGCATTTACGACACCTGGGGCTGCGCCTACGGCCCGTACGCTTCGTGGTTTCCGTACCACCCGGCTGCGGCTGTGCTGGCGGGGTCCTGGCTGTCGCTTTTCCCGCCGTGGACGGCATACGGGGTATTTGTCCTGTTTTCCGCCGCGCTGCTGGCCGGCTGCGCCAAGCTGGCGGGGCGTTATGCCGCCACCGCGCTGGAGCGCAAAACGCTCTATTTCCTGTTTCTCTGCTCGCCGCCGGCGTATCTGCTTTTGTGGAACGGGCAATTGCATGTGTTCACCGTTGCCGCCGTTTCGCTTGTGTGCGCGGAGTTCCTGTCTTTGCAGGCAAATCCCGCTTCCGGCGGGCTGCGCCCCATGCTGGCCGCCGGACTGCTTATAAGCCTGCTGACAAAGCCGGTGCTGCTGCCCGCGCTGCCCGTGCTGGCAGCCGTACGGCCTTTCAGGAAAACCGTGGCTTTGAGCCTTGCTGTTTACGCGGCGGTTTCGCTGGCTTTCATCCTGATTCGCCCGCTGAACCCGGCGGGACTGGGCGCCAATGCGGAAATGTCCGCGCTGCTGCACCCGGAGATAATTTTCAAAAAAACGCTGGAGGGCAACATACTGCGCGTCCACTACCGCGCGGATTTTCTGCGCGATAATATCATTCACTGGCTGAATATGCGTAACCTTTCGTCCATTGTCCGTGCGGATAACTTTGAATTCATGTCGGTTTCCGGTTTCTTCACGGATTTGCTGGGGCCGCTGAATCCCGCCTTGTGGAAGCTGCCGGTCATGATGCTTTCAGCTTTTTCGCTGTGGCTGTTTTTTATAAGGGACCAGGCCCGGCGCAACCGCGCGGCTTTTTTCGTGTTCGCGTTTGCGATACTTTCTTTTTACCTTGCCTACGATTCGGTTTACGAGTATCATTACACCACGCTGATGGCGGTGATGGCGTTTATTTTCGTTTCCGGCATGGGCGGCAGGGCGGCGCGGGCCGCCTGCGCGGCGGGCGCGCTGTTTTATGTGCCGACGTCTTATTTTTTCGTGTATAACCATGCTTTCGGCTGGCATGGCGCGCGTTGCGCGGCCTGGCCGTTGCGCGCGATACTGGCGGTGCATGAAAATCAGCCGCTTGACTGGGCGTTGTGGATTATCCGCTATATGCGCGTGATTCCGGCGCTGGCGATATTCGCGCTGCTTTCGTACATAATCTGGACGGAACTGACATGCGAAAAGTCCTCATAATAGGCGCCGGCCCCGCCGGCATAACCGCCGCCTGCGAGCTTGCCCGCGCGGGGGCCGAAGTCTCCGTGCTTGAGGCCGACGATTGCGTGGGCGGCATATCCCGCACGGTGCGCTGCGGCGGGCTCAGGCTGGATATAGGCGGCCACCGCTTTTTCTCCAAGTCCGATACTGTGATGAACTGGTGGCGGGACCTTCTGCCGCTTCAGGGCGCGCCGGCAAGCGATGATATTATTCTGGGGCGCAGGCTTTTTGAGCCGTCCGGCGGCCCTGACCCGCAGATTTCGGACGAGGTGATGCTGGCAAGGCCGCGCGTCTCGCGCATACTCTACGGCGGGAAATTCTACAATTATCCTGTGTCGCTGTCGGCGCAGACGCTTGCCAACCTGGGGCCGCTCCGGACGGCGCGGATAGGCGTCTCCTATCTGCGCCGGCAATTGCTCCCGATAAAGCCGGAACGCAGCCTTGCCGATTTCTACTCCAACCGTTTCGGCGATTCGCTATACGAGACTTTTTTCCGCGATTATACCGAGAAGGTGTGGGGGGTGTCCTGCGCGCGCATCAGCCCGGAATGGGGGGCGCAGCGGGTGAAGGGGCTGTCGGTGGCGAAAGCTGTCGCCCATGCCGCCAGAAATGTTCTGGGCCTTGCCGGCGGGAAAGTTGAAACCAGCCTTATAGACAAATTTTGGTATCCCAAATTCGGCCCCGGCCAGTTGTGGGAGAAGGCGGCCTCCCGCGCCCGGGCGGCGGGGGCGGAATTTTTCATGCGGCGGCGGGCAGTCTCTTTTGAGACGGAAAACGGCGCGGTCAAAGCCGTAACCGCGCGCAATCTGGAAACCGGCGCGGCGGAGACTTTCGTGGCGGACGCTTTCATCTCCACTATGCCGGTGCGGGATTTAATCGCCGCTTTCGGGGATGCCGCGCCGCCGGAGGTTCGCGCCGTCGCCGCCGGGCTGGAATACCGCGATTTCATAACTGCCGGACTGTTATATCGGAAGATAAAGGCGGTTAATAAAAGCGCGGTTCCCGCGCTGCCGGGCCTTGTGCCGGACACCTGGATTTACATACAGGAGCCGCAGGTGAAAGCGGGCCGTCTCCAGATATTCAACAACTGGAGCCCGTACCTCTGCGGCGGGCGTGAAGGGGTGTGGCTGGGCGTGGAGTTTTTCTGCCAGGAGGGCGACGGTTTCTGGAAGCTGGACGACGCCGAAATCTGCCGCCTCGCCGTCCGCGAGCTGGAAGCCATAGGCTTTGCCGACAGCGGGGAGCTGGCGTATTCCGCCGCCGCCAGAATGCCCAAAACCTATCCCGGCTATTTCGGCGCATATTCCGGCTTTGGCAAGGTCCGGGAGTTCATGGACAGCGTTCCCAATCTCTATCCCGCCGGAAGAAACGGGATGCACCGTTACAACAATATGGACCATTCCATGCTTTCCGCCATGAAAACGGCGGAAATAATAATGGGTTCCGGCGGGGACAAACGCTCGGTCTGGGCGGTGAATTCGGAAGAAGAGTATCATGAATCAAAATGATTCCCTGCTGCGCCGCCCGCTTTTCTGGGCCGTGGCGGTTTACTGCGCCGGGTTTGCCGCATTGCTGCCTTTTCTGGTTTATCACATAGACGCCGACGGGATTTCGTATATAAGCATAGCGCGGCATTATCTGGACGGGGATTTCGCGCTGGCTGTAAACGGCTATTGGGGGCCGCTTTTTTCCTGGCTGCTGATGCCGTTTATGGCGGCGGGAATAAATCCCCTTGTCTCGGCCAAGCTGGCCGGTTTTGCAAGCGGGCTGCTGGCGTTGTGGGGCGCGCGGCGGCTGTGCGCGGCGCTGGGCCTGTCGCTTTTTTCGCAATGGGTTGTGCTGCTGAGCCTTGCTCCGGTGGGTCTTTCCTTTTTCTGCCAGCTTATATCGCCGGATTTGCTGCTGGCCGCAATTCTGGCGCATTATTTCGTTTTTGCGCTGCGCGATGATTTCGGCGCGGACGGCAGGGAGGGGCTGGCCTGCGGCGCGCTGGGCGGTCTGGCGTATCTTGCCAAGAGCTATGCGCTGCCGTTTTTCGCCATACATTTTACGGCGATATGTTTTGCTCGGAGGCAGTTCAGAACATGGGCATGGGGAATGGCGGTTTTCGCGCTTGTGTGCGGGGCATGGGGTTCGGTTTTAAGCCTTAAGTACGGCGGGACGGCGCTGACAACGGCGGGCCGTTATAACCGCGATGTTGTCGGGCCGTCTTATAAGGGCCATCCTGTCAATTACGAGGGGTTTTTCGCTCCGGCAAACGGCAAGGCGGCAAGCATCTGGGAGGACCCGTCGCTGATTGAAACCCGCCGCTGGAGCATGTTTGATTCGCGGGCGGCTTTCCTGCATCAGCTTCGCCTGCTGGCGGATAATTTCGTTGCGGAATGCGACGCTTTGCAGGCGGTTTCGCTGTTTTCCTGCGCGGTGATTTTATGGCTGCTGCTGGAAGCGCTGTCCGGCGACAGGCTGGCCGCTGCGGCATTGTTTTCAGCCGCGCTTTACTGCGCGGGGTATCTGCCTATAGTGGCGCGGGCCAGATACCTGTACCCGGTTTATCTCCTGCTTGCCGTCTGCGCCGGAAAGCTGCTGGACGCGCTTTGTGAAAACGCGGGCCGGCGGCGGAAATTTATTCTGGCAGCCGGGCTGGCTGGCTCTTTTCTGATTACGCCGGCTTATAATATCGCCCAGTCCGTGAATTCGGGGAGGGGGATGTTCATGTTTTCGCGCGATTTCGGAATGCGCTTCGGCGCGGGGCATACCCTGGCTTCCGGCACGCGGTGGATGGAAACATTGTACGCCGCCTATCATACGAATTCCCGCTATATAGGCCAGGCCGCCGCCGGAATTGAGCCCGGGGAGCTGGCGCGGCAGCTTTCACTATACGGCGCGGATTATTTTTTCTCCTGGAGCGGGCGCCCGCTGGCGCCGGAAGGCTGGGCTGAGGTCAGCGGCGGGAAATACAAAGGCATTCTTATTTACGCCCCGCCGGAGCGCGGGGAAAAATCCGGCAGAGCGACATCTCCGCCCCGCCATGGCGGAATTCAAATTCCGGGCGCAGCTCAAAACTCTCCCGCATCCGCGCGTCCATCCGCGCGAAAGGCTGTCCCGTCAAATTCCTTGTAATATCGCGGAAATAAAGAGCGCAGGGCGATTGCAGCACGTTGCGCCGGAGTTCCGCGCTTTCCAGAAACGCGCCGGTGTAAACCGTGGTGTATGAATTGACGGAATTTATTATCACCGGCGCGTTGGCTATGATGGCGCAGTTGGCGGGGACTCGGTTTTTGAAATCCGAAATTATTTTGGCCTCCAGCTCCTGCGCGTCGTTGCGCGGGCTGAAGCGGGTGTAATAAGGCCCCATTCCCGCAACCAGCCATGCCGCTGCAAATACGGAGAGCCAGCGGTATTTTCTGACGGCAAAGGGCAGCATGAAGCCGCAGGCGGCGGCGATTATATACGGCGGATAAAGCTGCAAAAACAGCTTGGTTTTCGGGAAAAGCGCGGTTGTGGAGCCGTAAGTGTCAAACCATGCCGAAAAGTAGAACAGTTGCGGCAGCAGCAGCCACAATGCCAGCCAGAGCGCGGTTTTGGGGCGTTTGAGCGCAAGCCAGACGGCCCCTGCCAGAAAAGCCATGGTAAGCGCGGGCGGATGCAGCCTGCCGTCAAACAGCGCGCCGCCCCAGCGCGCCGCGTTATGCAGCAGGTTGGCCGCGCTGAAATTGCTCCCCGCGATTGCGCCGCCGGATTCGCGCGTTATCCAGTCCTCCGAGTTCTGGAATTTGGCGTATATGAGGAAATTGGGCAGGTTTGCCGCCAGCGCGCAAAGCCAGGGAGCAAGGAATTTGGGCAGGGAAAGGCGGGGCGGTTTTTCCAGCCAAATTCCGGCGGCAAACAGCGTCAGAAACAGCATGTTTTCCGGCCTGATTTGTGCAGCCATGCTCCAGCCGCAGAGCGCCAGCCACAGCGGTTTGACGCCGCCCTTGCGGTAATAAACCAGCGAGAAAAAGGCCGCCGCGCAGACAAAAAACAGAGAGGGCGCGCCCGTCTCCGCCGACGCGGACCAGATTATGGCGTGCGGCAGCGCGGCCATTAGCAGCGCGGCCAGCGCGGCGGAGGCCGCGCTCCCCAGCGCCAGATATGCCGCCGCGCCCGCCGCCAGCGGCGCCGCCATTCCCAGAATTATTGAAGCCCATATCGCCGAAAAATTATCAATCCCGCCGATTGCATAGGACAGCGAAATAATCGCCGGCCAGCCCGCGGATTTGTCAAAATCCGGCGCCCAGCCTTTGAGGAATATATTTTTTGCGGCCTCCATGTACCAGAATTCGTCTATATAAACAAGGTGCTTTTTCCCGGCAAGGAATATGTAGACCGCAAGCTGGGCCGCCATAAGCGCGGCGGCAAACCACAGCGGCTTTGTGCCGGAGGGCAGCACGGCGCGTATTTCCCGGCGGCATTCCCAGGCCAGCAGCGTCAGCGCCAGCAGGTTTGCCGCCGCAAAAAGCGGCGACAGCATGTGCAAAACGGCATATACGGTCATTTCGCCATCTTCCTTCCGGCAAGGGCCAGATTGCGCGCGGCTTTGCGGTTGCGCGGATTAAATCCCAGCGCAAGCCGGTACTGCGCCGCCGCGCCGGCATAGTCGCCCCCGGCAAAGAGCATATTGCCCAGATTATTGAGCGCATCGTCCCGGTCCGGGCCGAGCAGGGCGGCTTTCTGGAAAGCGGCCCGCGCCTCTTCTTTCCTGCCCAGCCTGTAAAGCGCAAGTCCCATATTGTTCCATGCCTGGCCGAAATGCGGGTCCGCGCCAATGGATTTCTCAAAAAGGAGGCGCGCCTGTTCGTTATTCCCGCTGTCAAGATATGCCGCGCCCAGATTGTTGTACGGGGCGGGCAGCCGGGGGGATTTTGCCGCATTGTCGGCCCAGAGCGAAAATTCGCCTGACCAGACCAGCGTGCGCGCGAATGCGGTTATGCCCAATGCCGCTATAAGCGCAAAGTGGATAATTCTGCGCGGGCCGAAAATCTCGTCCGAAGCGGCGACAAAAAACAGGGCAAGCCCCATAATCGGCAGATACATGCGATGCTCAAACATGAGGTCCTGGAGCGGGATAAAGCCGCTTTCAATGAATAAAGTTATGAAAAACCATGACAGCCCGAATACGGCGGCCTTGTTGTTTTTGAATCTCGCGAAAGCCGCGCAGGCCAGCGCGGTTATTGCCGCAGCCGGCAGCAGGAAGCGGGCCGACAGCAGCCCGCCCGCCGGTTTTATGTCGTGCAGCAGGCATTGCCCGGCGGGGAAAACCGCAAGCCGCAGATATTGCAGCAGCACAAATGGCTGCGAGGCGAAATACTCCAGCGGCGCCGCCGCCTGGCGGCCCCGGAGCTTTTCTATGTCCACGAAAGTGCCGGAATGCGCCACCGCCCATAGCGCGGGCAGCCAGAGCAGCATGTACGGCGCGGCGCGTTTGAGCGCGGTTTTGCCGTCGCCGGAGAAATATATCAGTTCCGCCGCCGCCACGGCGGCGGGCAGGGAAAGCGAATTCTCCTTGCTGAAATAAGCGGCCAGCGCGCAAAGCAGGGAGCCGGCCAGTTTGCGGCGGTCGTTTGCGTCTCTGAAGCCGAAATACAGGTATATCGCCGCCATGTAAAACAATGCCGCCAGTATGGCGGAACGTTGGTATATATATGCCACTGCCTCGGTCTGAAGCGGGTGGACGGCGAAATAAAGCGCGCACGGCAACGCCGCGGGAGGCGCAAGCCGCCGGACCAGCAGCAGGCACAGCAGCGAAGCTGCCATGTGCAGCGCGATGTTTGCGATATGCCAGCCGGCGGCATTAAAGCCGTTTACTGCGTAATTTGCGGCGAAAGCGGCAAAAGCCAGCGCGCGGCTGGGAAAATATCCCAGAACCGCCGCCGGGTTTGAGAGGCTTTGTATGGCGGGATTGTCAACTATGTGGGCGAAATCGTCCAGATGAAAAGAGCCGCGCATGCTTGCGCAGTAAACCAGCGCGGCGGCGGAGGCGACGATGATGGCGTCACGTTTTGCGCTTGAAGACATAAATGTCCGGCCCCGGCATCCTCACCCCGGAAAACCAGCCGAAAGGAACAAAAAAGGCGTCCGTTTCGTCATAAATATTGCCGCCAGAGAATGCTTTGTAAACGGCAAAAGGTTCGTAATCGCGGGACAGCCACGGCTTAAGACCCTGCGGTATGCCGCCGCCGAAAGGCGGCACGGGCGATATGATATAGTCCGGCGGAAGCGATTTTTTACCGTCATACGAGGCGAAAGCGCGGGTTTTGCCGTCGTAATAAACCGGAACCCTGCTTCCGCAGGCGCGGCGGAGTTTTGCGCGGTATAATTCCGCCCTGATAAGCGCGCCGGCCCTGTCCGCCTCGTCCGCGCGGAAGGCGAGATATTTCTTGTCCCAGTTGAACTGCAGATTGGTGTAATCTGTCCCTGTCTGGCATATGGAGGCGGAGGGGGGCAGTTTTGCGTCCAGGCCGCGCATGGCGAGGGCGCGGCTGTCCTCTTTTGCCAGCAGGGAATCTAATTTGACGATTTTTGCCGCGCTGTCCAGCGTGATGAGCGAAAACAGCGCAATCCAGACGGCAGGCCGCAGCTTTTGCGCCGCGGCGGCGAAATACCCCGCCGCGATGCAGCAGAACGGCAGCAGCGGCAGGCCGTAGCGCGCATAGACGGAATGCGTGCGCGCCAGGACCAGGAAATAGACCGCCGCGAAAGAAAACAGCACAACCCCGCGCCGCCAGTTTTCGCGCAGCAGCAGAATCATCCCGGCCAGCGCGGAGAAAAACAGCGGCGCGCCCAACCCCCGGTAAAGCGTGAATTGTATGTGGTAGAGCCAACTGCCGCCGGACATGAAGCCGTGCAGCGATTTATGAAAGCGGTAATCCGCCAGCGTTCTTGCGGGGTCCAGAACCAGCCAGGGCGTGGTCAGCATGAACGCCCCGGCAAGGCCCAGCGTAAACAGCGCGGGCCCGCGCCCCAGGAACGGCGATTTCCCGTCCCGGACCGAGATTATATGCGCCGCCAGCACGGGGAAAACCAGCAGGACGCCGGCATACTTCGTTCCGGCGGCAAGGCCGGCGGCAATTCCCGCCAGCAGATAATCCCGCCCGGCTTGAGTGCGCAGGGATTTGAGGCAGTAATACGCGGAAAGCGCGATGAAAAATGTCATCGGCGCGTCCAGCGCGCCGAAATGGGAATCGCGCGCGTGCAGATAGCACAGCGCCATAAACGCCGAGGAGAAAAACGCCGCGCGCCGCGAGCCCGTCTCCCCCGCGGCCTCGCGTCCGGCAAGCCAGCAGACATATACCGTTGCCGTGCCGGCCAGCGCGCCCATGAGCCGCGCCGTCAGGAAAAAGAAAGCCGGGGAGGATGCATACCAGTCCATAAGGCAGCGGTAAACTCCTTCCGGCGCGCCTTTGAACAACGCGGAAACGCCGTAAACAAGGGCGAGAATATAGGTTATCAGCGTCGGATAAATCAGGCTGATGGGCCTGAAGCCGTCTTTCCAGAATCTGATGGCCATTGCTATTATGGTGGATTCGTCCGGGCGGGCTTCGGTGTGCGGCAGGCCGAATGAAATCCCCCAAAGCCGCAGCGCCGCGCCGCAGGCCAGCGCGGCAAGCAGCAGAGCGGAGGGGGGGATTTTTCTCATTTTTTTGCGGCAGGGGAATCGTCTATTGTGAATATCACCGCGGCGGAATTTTCAAACAGCGTCCTGAACCGCTTGTCCGGGGCGACACGTTTGTGGAATCCCGCGATTTTGAGCGTGAAGCCGTATTTCGCGCCGAAAACGTCGCGTATAACCTTATACTGCTCCGTTATCATCCCGCTGCCAAGCATGTCATAGACTTCTGCCGCTTTGGGTTTTACATAGTACATGTACATGGGGTCCAGCGCGTTGATGTATGTCAGGTCCGGATTGTAAAACATCAGTATATGCGAATCGCTCCACATGCTGTGATAAATCAGCTCCCCGGACGGCAACCTGCCTTCCAGCCATTGGGCGGCCTGCTGCACCGGCAGCGCGAATTCCGTTTTCCGGCGCACCCGGTCCGATACGTTTAAAAAGGCCGGCGGTATGGAAACTGCCAGCATGGCAATCCACGCGCCGGCCAGCAGCGTGCGCGCGCGCTTGCGCTCCGGCGCGGATTCCGAAATATCCCTCCAGAAGGCTGCCGCGGCCAGCAGCGCCAGCGGCAGCGCCTGATGCCAGAAACGCGCGGAGGCGAAAGCCAGCGCGAGATATGACTGCGCCGCCGCGGTAAAGAGCATTGTGGCAAGAGACAGTTTAGGCCTTAACGCGAAGCTTCCCCACAGCATAATTAAAAACACAGTAAACACCGCGACGTTGTCTTTAAGCGCGATGGCGGTGGTCAGGGGCAGCAGCTCCCCGCCGAATGCGGCGCGCAGCCCGGAATGGGAATAAAACGGCGTCAGGAACGCGTTTATATAGGTTACCGCCACTATCAGCGGGAAATTGGGATGTACGAGGTATCCCGCCGCAAGTCCCAGCAGCGAATAAGCCACGGTGTCCATGCAGAATTCCCTGTCCCGCGCGTATCGTATGGCTTCGCATACAACGGCGAAAAACAGCATCGTGAAAGCAGACACATGCGCCAGCGCAAACAGCGCGCACACCGCAAACAGCGGCCATTTGCGCTTGCCGGCCATGAAATGAAGCCCGGCAAGGGTGAGTATTATTGCGGCGGCGGCCGGGCGCAGATACATGGAGTACATCAGGAAAATAGGCGAGGACAGAACCGCCGCCCCCAATACCGCCGCGGCATTTCCCGCGTAGCGGCGCAGCAGCGCAAACAGCGCCGCCAGCAGCGCTGCGTCCATGAATAGCGAGGCCAGCTTTGCCGCCGTCAGCGGTTCCCGGCACAGCGCCAGAAAGGGGATGGTGATTATATGCAGCAGCAAATCCTTGTCGGCGTAAAATTCGCCGAGCATGGAGAATTTGAAAGGCAGGCTGGCGGGGAAACCGCCGCTCATTATTCTGCGCGAAACGGCAAGGTGGTAATATTCATCCAGGTCAAAGAGAACAGGCGCGCGCAGCTTGAAATGCGCCAGCAGCCACAGGACGGACGCCGCCACCGCAATCAGGGCCGCAAACCAGCAATAAGAAGCCGGCAATCGCGGACCGGATGTCTGCGGCGAACTCTCCTTTTCCGGGGCGGTTTGCTCCATCAAAATTGGGCCGGGAGGATTTGGTATACGGGCGCGCCGGTTCGGGGGGCATAGGTGCTTCCCGTCAATGTTCCGGCTTCGGTCAGCAGGATGGAGCCGTCCCAGAACGTGGTTTTGCCGGAGTTGCGCTGCGCCACGGCGGTGAAGGCGGTGGAGGTGACGTTTTCAAATCTGTAGCAGAAGTCGCAAACGGTGCCGCAGGGGTCGGAACTGACGCATGCGCTGTTGATGAAACTGGCATCCAGAAAATCTCCCAGATTGCCGATACCCTGTGCGAATGTGGCGTTCTGGGCCTTAAAGAGCCGCTGGGCAGTCCATATGCTTTCCAGATGCGCGCCGGCCAGGTCCACGCGGGACTGCTCAAACGATTTCTGGAATTGCGGTACGCCGTAGCTTATCAGCACGCCCAGCACCGTGGCGGTGACCAGAAGCTCCAGAAGAGTGTATCCTTTCATCACAGAGAGTATACAAATTACCCGTAAAATTGCACAGGCGGCCCGGAGGCCGCCTGTGCAAAGCTCAACGCTGGTGGTTTAGTTGGCCATCGGGTTGATGTCTATGGAGATGTTGCTGTCGGTTGCATAACCGGTCTCGCAGAAGCGGACGGTGTACGGCCCGTAGCCGGCGGTGGAGCCGGTTCTGAACAGCGTGGTGCTCCAGCTGATTTCGTCCTGTGTCATGTCGCCGACGCTGAAGTACTTGGGCGCGGGGAAGTTGATGTCAAGTTTGTCAACCGCGTCGCTGTAGACGGCCAGACGGCTGTGATACCTCTCCTGCGCAGAGCGCACGGCGGAGAGATAGTTGAACGATTCGCCCGCTTTTGACCTTTCAACTGCCTGGCGGAAGCGCGGTACGCCGAAGGCGGCCAGAACGCCGATGATGACGATAACGACCGCCAATTCAACTAGTGTGAAGCCACGTTTGTTATTCATAACTGTACCCTTTCTCCTTAGCTATTTAGGTGCAGGCGCCCTAACAGGGCCTTCCTGTCTAAAGTATAGCCTAAGGAAGGCTGTATAGTAAGATTTTTTTGCGCAACTTTTGCGTAACGTTGCTATTCCAGAGCCCTGTCAATGGCGGCTTGCGTCAGCGGGGCCATGGCCGCGTATCCTGCGGCATTGGGGTGTACTCCGTCGTTTGAGTATTCCGCTTTCAGCAGGCCATTATTGTCTTTGAGTGCGTTGAAAAAATCCAGATACACAAAGCCCCGCGTTTTGCAGTATTGCTCCAGCCAGGTATTAAGCCCGCGCAGCTTGTTCAGCGGGCAGAACAAAGTCATGGCCCGGTTTTTTGGGTCATAATTGTTCACCGGCAGGACGGAGGCGAAAATCACCCGGATTCCGTTGGCGCGCGCTATGTCGGCCATGGAAATGTAGCTGCCCTCTACGTCGGTTGCGGGAATATAGCCGCCGACTATATCGTTGGTTCCTCCGAGAATGACCACTGCCGCCGGTTTCAGCGCCACCACGTCCTGATGAAACCGCGCCAGCATCTGCGCGGTAACCTGTCCGCCTATGCCGCGCCCTATGTAGGGTTTTCCCGGGAAGTATCCGGCCAGAGGCCAGTTGTCGGTAATGGAGTCTCCCATGAATATGACGCGCTTTTCACCGGGGGCCGGAGGCTTCAGGCCGGCATTGGCCTTCCGGTAGCGGGACAATTGGCTGAAATCGCCGTGAATTGCAAGCCATTTATCAAGCGGTTCCGGCTTGCGCGAGCATGCGGCCGCGCATAGCGCGGCGCACAGCGCGGCGGCGGCCAGGCGCGGATTACCGGCCATAATCGTCCTCCAGGCGGATGATGTCGTCCTCGCCCAGATAGCAGCCGGACTGGACCTCTATTATGGTGGCAGGGCTTTTTGCGCGGTTCCTGACGCAATGCACCGTGCCCGCGGGGATGTCTATGGAATTGTGGCGCGAAAGTTTCAGCACTTCCGAGGCTTTGGTTACTTCGGCTTCGCCGTCTATGAGCGTCCAGTGTTCGGAGCGTTTTCGGTGGAATTGCAGGCTTATTCTCTGTCCGGGGTCTATGACCAGCCGCTTCACCTTGTAGTTGCGGGATTCTTCAAGAAGGGTGTATGACCCCCAGGGGCGGCGCACGGTCAGATGCTCCGCCGCCTGGCTGCGGTTTTTGCCCTTCAGCTCGTCCACGATGCCGCGCACCTCCTGGGTGCGCGCGAGTGGGCAGGCCAGCACCGCGTCCGGCGTTTCTATAAGCGCGGTATCCCTGAGGCCTATGGCCGACACCAGCCGTCCCTCGCCGTGTATAAGGCAGCCGGAGCAGCCCCGCGCCAGCACTTCCCCGCGTATGACGTTGCCGTTCTTGTCTTTTTCTGAAATCTGGTAGAGGCTGGCCCAGCTTCCCACATCGCTCCAGCCGATATCGCAGGGGATTACGCGCACAAGCCCGGATTTCTCCATAACGCCGTAGTCTATGGAGACGGACGGCATGCGCCTGAATATGCCCGCCAGCGCCTGCCTGCCGAAATCCTGCGCCGCGGCTTGGTCAAGCAGTTCATGCACTTCTGGCAAATGCCTTTTAATTTCGTCCAGAATGACGCTTGCCCTGAACACGAATATCCCGCAATTCCACAGGTATCGCCCGGATTTGACATAGGAGGCGGCCGTCTTGTAATCCGGTTTCTCCACAAAACGCAGCGCGGGCAGCGGCCCGCCCTGCCTGCGCGAGGGGGGGAATTGTATATAGCCGTAGCCGGTTTCCGGGCGGGTGGGCTTGATGCCGAGCGTTACGATTTTTCCGCGCCTTGCCTCGGCAGCGGCGGATTTCATGGCCTTGGCGAAGGCTTTGCGGTCGGTTATTATATGGTCGGACGGAAGGACCGCCAGAACCGGGTCTTTGCCGCCGCGCATGGCGTATTTGGCGGCAAGGCCGATGGCGGGGGCGGTATTCCTGCCCTCCGGCTCCACGATAAGGCTGTAGGGTTTGAGCAGATGATGCGCCGCGCCCTGCGCGTGTTCGCGGTTGACTACGGCTATTATATCGTTCGCCAGGGGGGCGATGCGCTCCGCCGTGTCCTCAAAAAGCGATTTGCCGCCCAGAATGTTTATGAATTGTTTCGGGAAAAGCTGCCTGCTCAGCGGCCACAGCCGGGTGCCGCTGCCGCCCGCCAGTATGACGGCTGTTACCATAGCCCTGCCAGCCGCAGAATTTTGCCTGCGGCGGCCAGCAAAAACAGCCCCAGCGCGACAAGCAGCAGGATGAAATTGACCCGTCCCATGGAAAGTTCGCCAAGCCCTGCGGCGGCCTGCCAGGCGACCTTGAGGCTTATTTTGCTCTCCCCCGCGGTGCGCGGCCTGAATACGTATCCGGCCTCCGTTACCACGGTCCCATCGGGCAGGTTTTGCAGAATGTCCATCAGGATTTTGAAGCCTTTGGGTTTGAGCGCGGGCCTGGCCTTTTCAAAAGCCGCGCGCTCCACTATGAAAAAACCGCTCATCAGGTCGGTGGAACGGCGTTTTAGCAGCATTCCCGCCAGGCGGTTTGCGGTCTGGCTTATCAGAAGCCGGGTTGTGTTCCAGCCGGAAATCCCGCCGCCTTCGGTGTAGCGCGAGGCTATCACCAGCCCCGCCCCCGCCCGCGCTTTTTCCAGCATCGCGGGCAGGATTTTCTCGTCATGCTGCAAATCGGCGTCCATCACCGCCAGGTATTTGCCGGAGGCGGCGGCGAAGCCGTCCATCACGGCGGGGTATAGCCCCCTGTCCGTTGTGCGGCGCAAAACTTTAAGATTGGGATATTGCGCGGCAAGCTCCTGCGCCTTCCGCCAGGTGAGGTCCGGCGAATCGTCGTCGGCCACTATGATTTCGTGCGGGGCCGCGCCCAGCGCGGCGGTTATGCGGGAAACCGCCTCGGCGATGTTTTCCGCTTCGTTGTATGTGGGAAGCACCACGGTGATTTCAGTCATCTTATATAAGGCGCCTCATCGCATACGTAACAGTAGTTTCCGTCAAACCGTTTTGCCGTGTCGCAGGGCCAGTTTTCCGCTTTATACATAAATTCCAGCGGCATGGCGATGAACGGGTCGCCTCCGAAGCGGCAGATTTTGTCATTTTTCATTTTTTGGGCCAGCCAGTCAACGCTCATCATGCGGGCGGAAGTTTCGCCGTGCCAGCCCTGCCGGAACTGGAAAGGCTTTCTTATCCGGGGTTCCAGCAGTTCCCTGCCCGAGACGAAAAATATCCCTGCCAGGCCCAGCGCCAGAAAAATCCGCATCCTGCCGCCGGAACGGCGCAGAAATTCCGGCAGAAATGCCGCCCCCGCCAGCGCGAACAGGAAAAAATTGATTATATAGTAGCGCATTGAATTGGTGTTCCTGAAAGCAGTGAATGTTGCCATATAGCCGGCAAGCAGTATCGCCGCCAGCAGTTTTGAATCCTCGTTTTCCGATTTCAGCGCGGCTATCGCCCCCGCCAGGACCGCCCCCGTAACCACCGCCGCCCAGATAAGCAGCGCGGCAGCGGCAATGACGCCCAACTCCAGCGAGAACAGCCTTCTGAACACGTTATAGCCGGACACCAGCCCCAGAAACGCCGTCGCATGAAACCACAGCCAGGCCAGCAGGCCGGCGGCGGCCAGCACCTGCGGCCCCTTCCGTGTCGGCGGCAGCGCGGCGGCTATGAACATAAGCGCGCGGGAGAGTCCGCCCGCCTGTTTGTGATATATATGCGCGGCCAGCGCGGTCAGCGCCGGCAGGCCGAAAAATACCGCCAGCATGGCGTTTTTGTGCGCCAGCCAGAACCCGTCCGTGATGAATTTTTTGCACAGCAGCAATGTTCCCGCGCAGGCCAGATTTGCCAGCGCGGCGGGCAGCAGCGCGCCGAATTTAACATTGCCCGTGCCGAAAGACCAGACCAGTATCCCGAATACCAGCGCGAAAGGCAGCGAGAGGAATATTATATGGTTGAGCGTGCCTATGCAGCTTGCGTAAATCAGGACCGCGGTAGCGGCAAGGCAGCGCTTTGTTGTCAGTCGCCATGCGGATATAATAACCGCCGCCGCCAGAAAGTTATTCAGCGCGCACACCTCCCAGGCGATTCGCGATTCAAAAGGGAAAAACGGCAAAGCCAGCAGCAGCGCGCCCAGAACCAGAAGCGATTCCATCCCCATCGTCAAAGCGACGAAAAATGCCATCGCCCCGGCGGCTGCCGTGTTAAGCGCGGCTCCCGCCAGCCGCAGCGAGAATACCGACGGCCCCGCCCAGCCGAATACTTTCGCCGCCAGCCAGGCGTGAAACGGCCCCGTGTACCAGTTCATCCCGTGCGGCGAGGCGAGGCCGGAGTGCCGGATTTCCATGGCGCGCAGCCCCGTCCATGCCTCGTCCGCGCTGAAGCCGGGGACGGAGCCGAGTTTGAAAAATATCAGCGCGCCCGCCGCAACGGCGAACACCGCCGCCGCAACAGCCGCTTTTATTGAGGATTTCATCTAAAACCATTTTATCATTTTGCCTGCGGAAAGTTTTAAGCGTCCCGCGCGTATATTATATGCGGGGCGACGAAATCGCCCCCCGGAAAAGGAGAGGTATGAAACTTAACAAGACAATGTTTGTATCCGTCATCGCAACCCTGGTGTTTGCGGTTGCGCAGATAAAATCTTCCGCGCAAATGCCGGGGGAGACGCTGCTGGTGAATGTTACCGCCGAAGCAGTCGGAACAAATGCCGCCAAAATCACGGCGGAAGTTTATGAGGGCGGCGCGCCGCTGGGCAAGCCGGCGGCTTTTCTGTCCGAAGGCCAGAGGGCGGAGATGACTCTCAGAAGCGGCGCGGGCGGCGATATCGTTGTCAGATTTACTGCGCCTGCCGCGGGAAAATACGGGGTTTCAGTCAGCAGAAAATGAGCGCATATTCCCGCGCCGGGGATAATTTACTCCCGGCGCGGAATATGTATTATTGTGCGGAGGCTGCATGGCTACAGACGCGACGGTTTGCGATGATAACGAAATGGTGTCGGATATTCTGGCGGGCGAGAGCGCGTCTTTCAGGCGCATTGTGGAGAAATATCAGAAACCGCTCTATGACCTTGCTTTTCGCATGACCGGCAATGTTGAAGATGCTCAGGATATCCTGCAAACTTCTTTCATAAAAATGTATTCCAGCCTGAAGGATTATGACGCGCTGCGTTCCTTTCGCAACTGGGCTTATACCATTGTGCTGAATCAGACGCGCAGCCATCTGCGCCGCAAGGCGTTGCTGAGATTTTTACCCTTTTCAGGCGGAGGTGAGGAGGAAAGCGGGGAGCTTGATATTGCCGATAATTCGCAGAATACTGAAAACGCTGTTGCATGGCGGCAGTTGCTGCGTGATCTGGAAAAAAATTTGCTGAAGCTGCCGCCGGAACTGCGCGAGCCGTTCATACTGTACCACTTCCATAATATCACCGTGGAGAATATGGCGGCGCAGCTTGGAATTTCCCGCAATGCCGTGCATATACGCTTGTCGCGCGCGCGGACGGCTCTTTTCAAAAACATGCCCGCGCTGGCGTCAAGTCATGGAGGCGTCTATGAAACCAGATAACGCGGAATTGGAAAAGGTGTTTATGGAATTTTGCAAAGACGCGCCAATGCATGAGCCGCGTCCGGCCTGGCCTGAAATTGCCGATAAGCTTTGCAACGGCGCAAGGCGCGGTTTCGCGCCGCGTTTTGCGCCCGCATTGTGCGTTGCTGCGGCATGTCTGCTTCTTTTGTTTGCGCTTCCGCAAGTGCGCGCCGCCGCCGGCGAGATAATGCGCAGGCTGCTGTCGGTGAGGTATTCGCTGGTTATGGGCGGGTACAGGACAGACGGGGCGCTGCTGTTCCCAGACGGCGCGGAAAAAGTTGTAAGGACGCCGCATGGGAAAACAGTGATGAGGATGGAGCCTATGGGGGACAATGCCGTGCTTATCAGCGCGAAAGTCTATGACGCGCGCGGCAATATCGTGTCCAGCCCGAAACTGGCCTCGCTCAAAAATGTTGAGGCTGCCATGACAGTTTGCCCCGGTTCCGGCAAACCATGCTTCACTCTTTCCATAACGCCGGAGGACACGCAATCATACAAAGTCCGCGTCGTAAAATAGCTATAATCAATAAATGAGCGAAAGCGGCATTTGTCTTGAGGGGCGGGGGCTTTGCAAAGTCTACGGCGAAGGCACGGCCGCCGCGCGGGTGTTTGAAAATATCTCCGTCTCCGTGCGGCGGGCGGAGTTCATGGTATTATTCGGGCCTTCCGGCTCCGGCAAATCCACCCTGCTCAATATCATCGGCCTGCTGGACAAGCCCTCCGCCGGAGCGGTTATTATGGACGGGGAGGATGCGCTCCTTCTGGACGAGACTGACAAGGCCGCGCTGCGCGCGCGCAAAATAGGTTTTGTTTTCCAGTTTGATTCCCTGCTGCCGGAATTCACGCTGCTTGAAAATGTGGAGATGCCCGCCGTGCTTGGCGGCGCGGCCCGCCCCGCCAAATCGCTGGAATTGCTTGGCAAATTCGGCCTTGCGGGGCTGGCGGCGCGTTTCCCGGCCCAGCTTTCCGGCGGGGAGCGTCAGCGCGGGGCCATAGCGCGCGCCCTGCGCAACGGCCCCGCCATAATCCTGGCCGACGAGCCCACCGGCAACCTGGACGCCGAAAACGCCCGCGCGGTCTTTGAGGATTTGCGCCGCCTCGCGCGCGAAGGCGCGGCGGTGGTGATGGCCACCCATAACCCCGACGCCGCCAAATACGGCGATACGGTTTTAACCCTCTCCGGCGGCAGGCTGGCGTGATATGCTCTGCCGCCGCTGCCGCAAAAAAGAAGCCGCTTTCGTAATAAGAGCCGCCGTCCGCAAAAAACTCACCGATATCGCGCTGTGCCGGGACTGTCTTTTTCTCAAGGAAAAGGAGCTGGGGCTGGAGCGCGGCACCCTCTCCTACTACGCCGCGCCGCTGCGCGGCGCGGAATACGCGCGCTCCGCGCCCGCCTCGCGGCGGGATTTGCGGCTTAAATGCCCCGGCTGCGGGCTTTTGTACCCGCAGTTCCGGGAAAGCGGGGAGTTGGGCTGCCCGCGCTGCTATAACGCATTCCGCCCGCAACTGGAGTATTATTTCAAACGGCTTTGCGGCGCGCCGCGCCATCCGGTAAAGCCGTACGCCGGGCCGGGGGGCGGCGATTTCTCGCTTGACGGCGGGGCGGTGCAGTCCGCATTGCAGTCCGCCGTCCGGCACGAGGATTACGAGCGCGCCGCCAAATTGCGCGACATAATGGGCGCTTTCCGAAAACACGGGAGGCGGCGTGAGAATTGAGGCTCTTGCCGCGCAAATTCCGGCATGGATATCGCAAAACGGCCCGGAGGGCGACTGCGTTCTGTGGACGCGCGCCCGGCTGCGGCGCAATCTGGCGGGGCAGCCGTTTCCGGCGCGGGCCGTTCCGGCGGAGCTGCGCCGCGCGCGCGAACTGATTCTGAAAAAGCTCTCCGTCCGCCCGGAAATGCGCGGAAGCGGAAAAATCCGGCTGGATATCGCCGGCGCCTTTGAACAACGTCTGCTGGCGGAGCGCGGCCTCGCCGCGGAGGATTTCCCCGCGCAGCCGCGTTTCTGCGCCGCCGCAGTCTCGCCGGGGGAGGAGGTTTGCGCCCTGGTCAACTGGCGGGACGCGCTGAGTCTTTCTTTTACCGGCGCGGGGTTGTGCGCGCGGGCAACGTTGGAGGCGGCAGCGCGCTTTGACGCGGCCATGGGCGCGGCACTGGACTATGCCTGGGACAGGAATTTCGGCTGGCTTTCCTCCTCGCCGGAAAACGCGGGCACCGGGCTGCAGCTGTCCGCGCTGCTGCATATTCCCTGCCTTGCGCGCAGCGGCAGGGCCGAGGGCGCGCTGAAAAACCTCTCCAACCTGCGCGCCGGCTGGAAGGCGGACGGCCCCGGCGGAATCTTCCCCGATTTTTGCGAGATTTTCACCGCCTGCCCCTTCGGCTCCGGCGAGGAGGCGATGCTTGAAAACATCTCCTCCGCAGCGCATTTTCTCATCACGGCGGAGCGGCAGGCCCGCGATTGGCTTTTCTCCGGCCCGCGCGCCGTTTCAAGCGAAGACGAGGCCTGGCGCGCCTGCGGTCTGCTGGGCAACGCGCGCGTTATTTCCTACGAGGAGGCGCGCGGCAGAATATCCGCCGTCCTGATGGGGCTGGCCGCCGGGCTGCCGCTTCCGGTCCGGCGGGAGGCGGCGCTGAAACTTTTCGCGCTTTGCAGGCCGGCGCATATCGCGCAGGGATGCAGGCCGCCGGGAAAACGCAAATTCAATCCCGCCGCTGTAACCGCGGCGGAAAGGGATATAAGGCGCGCGGCCATCATCCGCGCCGCGCTCAAGGCGTGATTAGTTGTCAGTTTGCTGTTTGCTGCCTGCTCTTGATGAACTGCGCCCAGTGTTTGTCGGTTTTTGCGACGTGGTTAAGCAGCCAGGAGGAAACATTGCGGTGCGCGTCGTTTAGTATATCCTGCGAATAGCCTTCATTGTCGCATCTGGCTTTCAACTTGGCAAAAGCTGTTCTGAAGTAGTTATGCTGCGCCTTGTGTATGTTTATTTCGGGATAGTTTTCCTTTTCCAGCAGGGCTTCCTCGGTGGCGAAATGCACGTTCGCGTAGTGGTCAAGGAAACGGAACAGGGTGGCGATATCGTCTTTTTCCCTGCCGTCCAGTATTGACTGCACAAACGAATTAACCGCGGCGAACAATTCCTTGTGCTGGGAATCTATCTCCGCCACGCCGGTAAGCAACTGATCGCTCCATTGCAGGGGCATATGAATGCGGGGCGGCTGCGCCGCCCCGCTCCTCACGCTGTTATTTTTGCACCGTAAATTCCGCCGCCGCAACCTGCGCGCCGGAACCGTCCACGGCTTCCACTTTCCAACTGCCGGGGGAGACTGTTTTGCTGCTCCAGGTGCGCATCGGGTCGTATTTTATCTGGAGGGGCACTTCCGCCACCTTTTTGCCTTCCAGATACCAGACATGGGTTACAGTCCCTTCCGCCGCGCCGGAGACTTTCATCCAGCAGAACGCTTTTTCCGTGCCGGCAGGAAAATCCGCCGTCTCGCCGACGGGTTCCCTGTTTTCCACCGCCGAGGCGATGACCAGCTTCTCCGCTTTCAGCGCGGAGGCCGGCTGCGCCGGTTTTGCCGCATCCGCCGCGGCTTCAGCTTTTGCGGGTTCGGCCTTGGCCGGGGCGGCATTCTGCGCCAGCGCCGCGCCCGCGAAGGCAAACACCGGAATTGCCACTATCGCATATTTTCTCATGATGTGATTCCTCCCTATTTGGCTTATTCTCCCAAAAAACCCGCCCAGTTTCAAGCAGGGTTTTTCAGCAGATACTGATTACTGACTTTCTCCTACTGAGCTTTCCCTATTAGGTTGATGCGCTGGAGGCTCAGATTTGGACACAGGCTAGGCGCGGCTGCGCAGCCGTGCTTGCGCACCGCAAGCAGACGCAACGACGGCTGTGTCCGAATATGAGCCTCCCCGAAGGGGCTGTCCGCTTTTGGGCTGCGACTGCGTTGCAAATCGTTTGCATACGGGAAGTATGCCGCATTCTTTGCGCCTTGTCTCGCCGCAAAATCGGCCAGCCAGCGCATCAACCTAATAGGGAAAGCTCAGTAGACATGCAGTGAGCGGTCAACATCTATCGCGCGTAAGGACGCGGGGACGATGTAATGGTTGGATTAACGGCAGTTTAATAACACTTTAGACGGCAGAATGACGCCGATTCTATTTGCTGTTGATTTGGCTTTCCAAATCTTTAAGATCAGACACTATGACATCCCAGTCCGGCGGGGTCCCGAAAATCATTACCCGCATCAAGTCATAGTCCCTTCGGATAACCGCCATTCTCTCTTCGGAAGGGACAAGATGGAACGTGCCGGGTTTAGCGGTATCATAATGCGCCCATGCTGACTGAAAAAAGAGCGACTTGTGCTCAACAACACGCTTAAGCAATCGTTTATCCTTCAATGCTTCATCGGCAAAACCTCGTTTATATAAGCAATGCAAGTCGTAGTAATGCCTGGAAAGGCGTTCTTTAGACGGCTTATCGGCAGGTCGATTATATTCGGCATGAAGCAATGTGGCTTTTTCCCAAAATGTGCGCGCAATTGCCAATGTTCTAATTCGGCAAATAGAGACCTCAAATGCGCCAGAGAATTTCTCCGCCGCTATGGGAGATATGTGTTCGTCACTGGCTGGCCAGTCATCTGAACGCGCTCCGAGTTCAAGCCGTATGGCAGACCTGACGTAGCCTGCTGCGGCGGATGTAATGTCACTTTGGGGATAAGTGAAAATGACAGTTTGAGTGTCGTCCGTGTCCAGTTCTAGCGACCAGTTTGCATCACCCATAACAGATTTAAAATCGCGCCGGAGATTCTGCAACAAGTGCTCACGAATCAGTTCCGCGCATTTCGCGGACAATGCGTCAAGGCGACGGCGACGTTCTTTGACTCCAATACCATGTGCTTCCGGGTCTAAATCATCCGCTGTAAATCCGAGGTCTTTGCGGCTAAATGACAGGTCCACATCTTCGGAAAAACGGTCAATGGCTTTATAGGCTTTGGACAGAGATGTTCCTCCCTTGAATATCATTTGTGGACGAACGCGGAGGACATCGAAAAGCCTATATAAAGTCCAGCAAACCCAGAAATCTTTTTCGACAAGCCGGGAATTGATGCCCGAAGCGCTTTCTGTCGCGATAAACAACTCGGCACGTTCCTTCGGGGACTTTTGAGCAGTAAAATCCATGTTTATTTGCGGGATTCCGTTATTTGATTCAGTATGGGCTGCATCCATGCGGGGGCATACCGGGCATCTTTTTTAAGTTGGGCGAGAGTTTTTGACGGCAATGCGGTTTTAAGTTTTGAGACAATGGCATCGTCGATATTGCCCGGCCCAATAAAGCGCAATGCCTCCAGCACGAGAGCGCAGTCTTTGCCTTTTACCGCCATTCTGCGTGGAGAGACATGCTTGAAATTTATGCTGTATGGACCGGCGACGATATTTCTAGAAGGCCCGTTAGTTAAATAAACGCGTTTTGCGGGCACCTGCGTGGATAACCCCAGCATATTTGCAGCTAAAGCGCCTGTTGGGACTATTTTGCTGCTGGTTCGGCGCGCTATGGCCCGAGCAATTGCATCCGCAGGAGGAGGCAATTTCCCACCCAGATTTTTATTGATGACGGGATAGTAATAAAGCGAAACCCCAACACGGTTAATTGTCCCTTTCTTGGTGAGGCGAGATAATGCTTGTCGCACTGCCGCAGGACTGCCTATTGTATGGAAATCAACGGAAAAGACTACCGCCCCACGGCCTTTATGGACAATCTTCCGCAAAATCTTGCGCGTTGTGTTGTGGGAACTATTTGTCATCATATCAATGTCACAGAAATATACACTTTTTTGTGACACATTTCAACAGCACAACAGGGCCGCGCGCTGAAAATCCGCTGCGCCGCCGGCGTATGCTATGATGCCGCCTGTTCATCCGCGCCGGCGGCGGGGGCGGTTCCGTATGAATTCAAATCCGGCTGGGCCTGTGCCGCGGATTGCGGCTGGTAAATGGGCCGAAAGGCCCTGTACAAAGGTTTCGGGGCGCGCTAGAATAATGCCATGTACGGGAAATTCATTCTCGTGGCGCTGGCGGGGCTGGCCGCCCTGTGCTTCCTGCTGAGGGCGGTCATAGACGGTTTTCTCACCACCTGGGACCCGATAAAATACTACAGGCAGTCTTTCAGGAACGCGCTGAACAAACCCAAGAGCAAACCCATAAAACCCATGACTCTCCGCGAAAAAATGGAAGCGGAAGGCAAGTGGTAATTTAATATAATATCCCATATATGCTGGCAGCCGCGCATACGCATCGAAAAGTTTCAAAGCCGCTGGAAAAGAGGCTTTTGAAAGCCGCGCTTTCCGCGCGCGAAAATGCGTATTGCCCGTATTCCGGCTATAAGGTCGGGGCAAGCGCGCTGGCCGTGTCCGGGCGCATATACTCCGGCGCGAATGTGGAGAATTCGTCCTACGGGCTTACCGTGTGCGCCGAGCGCGCCGCCATCTTCAGCGCCGTGTGCGCGGGCGAGCGGGAGCTTGCCGCTGTCTGCGTCGCGGCAAAAGCCGCGCGCCCGTGCGGCGCGTGCCGGCAGGTGATGTCCGAATTCCTGCCCAAGGACGCGCCCGTGTTGATAGCCTCCGTGGACGACGACGGCAAAACAAAGGTGATACGGCGCGCCCTGTCCGAAATTCTGCCCATGGCTTTTGATCCTGGCGAAGCCGGGCTGTGAGGTTGCCATTATGGATATAAAAACGCTTTCCGAGCTTACCGGCTGGATGAAAACCACCGACCTGGCGGAAGTGGTGTACCGCAAAAACGGCGACGGGCTGGAGCTGCGCAGCGAGGAGGCCCCCGTGCGGGCCGACATCCCCTCCTGCGCGCTGGAGCCGGTTGGCGCGCCCGCCGTGGGCATTTACCGAGCGGCGGAGGCGGGCAAATCCCGCCAGTTCCGGGAAGGCATGGCGGTCGCCGCGGGCGAATCGCTGGGCTATATTGAAATGTCGGGCGAGAAGAAGCCCGTCCTGTGCCCCGCGAAAGGGTTCCTGCGCGTTATCTGCATTGACGACGGCAAGCCGGCGCAGTACGGCCAGCCGCTGTTTTTTGTAGAGCCGCAATGAACGGGAAGTTCCTCAACAAAATAGTCTGCGCGGACGCTTTGTCCGCGCTTGGCGAAATTGAGGAAAATTCCATAGACGTCGTCCTGACAGACCCGCCGTATTTTCTGGACAAGCTGGATAATAACTGGGACGCCGGCAAGGTCGCCTGCCGCAGGAATCAGCAGGTGGTCAAATCCCTTCCCGCCGGGATGAAATTTGACAGGCGGCAGGGGCTGCGCTTTTACGAATGGTACCTTGCCGTATCGCGCGGGATTTTCAGGGTGTTAAAGCCGGGGGGATTCTTTTTCTCTTTTTCCAGCCCCAGACTTTACCACAGAATGGCCTCCGCCATGGACGATGCCGGTTTTGAGCTGCGGGATTCTTTTATCTGGCTATACACCAAAAACCAGGCCAAGGCGATGGGGGTGGAGCGTTCCATAAACAAAATGCGCGCGTCCGCCGCCGAGAAGAAAAACGCCGCCGCCCTCCTGCGCGGCTGGAAGACGCCGCAGCTGAAATCCTGCTTTGAGCCGATAGCGATGGGCCAGAAGCCGCCGGACGCGACGTATCTGAAAAATATGCTCAGGCACGGGGTGGGGCTGCTAAACACCAATGTCAAAATCGGAGCCGGGATGCATCCCGCCAATGTGGCCGCGGCGGAAAGCATTTCCCCCGAAATAGACCGGACCTTCCTGCTGCCCAAGCCGTCAAAGCGGGAGCGCGGCGGCTACAACACCCACAAAACCGTAAAGCCGCTGTCTGTGTGCGAGTATCTGATAAGACTTTCAGCCTTTGCCGGCGACGCCGTGGTGCTTGACCCGTTTGCGGGGAGCGGCACCACCGCCGTGGCGGCAAAGCGGCTGGGCAGGAATTATATCGGGATAGAACTGAACCGCCAATACGCGGCGATAGCCGAAAAAAGACTTGCGGAGGCCGTATGAAACCCTTCAAAAAAGTGATGATAGCCAATCGCGGAGAAATCGCGCTGCGCGTGATGCGCACGTTGCGGGAGATGGGCATAGCCTCCGTGGCGGTGTATTCGGAGGCGGACCGCTGCGCGCTTCATGTCGCTGAGGCGGACGAGGCCGTTTGCATCGGTCCCGCCCCCGCGCGGGAGAGCTATCTCAACATGAAGGCGGTGGTCGCCGCCGCCAAACTCTGCGGCGCGGACGCTGTGCATCCGGGCTACGGTTTTCTGTCGGAGAATCCGCAATTTTCCAAAATGATAGCGGACGCGGGGATAACTTTCATAGGCCCCGGCCCCAAGGCTATTGAGATGCTGGGCTACAAATCCACGGCGCGCGCGCTGGCGGTTTCCCACAATGTGCCGGTTACGCCGGGCACGAAGGACTGCGTTTCGCTCAAGGATTGCGCCAAAGAGGCCGCCTCGGTGGGATACCCCATCATGATAAAAGCCGCCGCCGGAGGCGGCGGCAAGGGCATGCGCATAGTCTGGGAGGAAAAACAGCTCAACCACGAAGTGCACATGGCCAAAAACGAGGCCAGGGCCGCTTTCAGCGACGACGGCGTTTATTTTGAGAAATACATTCCCGCCCCGCGCCATGTGGAGATACAGATAGCCGCCGATTCGCACGGCAAAGTCGTCGCCTTCCCGGAGCGCGACTGCAGCGTGCAGCGCCGCCATCAGAAGCTGGTGGAGGAATCCCCTTCGCCGGCGGTGAACGCGAAATTGCGCGAACAGATGGCAGAGGCTGCCGTGCGGCTGGTGAAAGCCTCCGGCTACACCGGCGTCGGCACCGTGGAATTTCTGCTGGAGCCGGGCGGCAGTTTCTATTTCATGGAGGTCAACACCCGCCTTCAGGTGGAGCATCCCGTAACCGAGGCCGTAACCGGCCTGGACCTGGTGCGCGAGCAGATAATAATAGCCTCCGGCGGGCATGTCTCGGTGGACGCGGCGCGCGCGCTGAAAGTCAACGGCCATTCCATAGAGCACCGCATCAATGCCGAGGACCCGGACAAAAATTTCGCCCCCAACTGCGGCACGGTGGAGGAATGGCTGCCCCCCGGCGGCCCCGGCGTGCGCGTGGACAGCCATATGTATCCCGGTTACACCGTTCCCAGCTATTACGACAGCCTGCTTGCCAAGCTGATAGTCTGGGGCGCGGACCGGGAGGCCGCCCTGGCCAGAAGCCGCCGCGCGCTTGCGGAGTTCAGGATTTCCGGGTTGAAAACCACGATACCTTTCCATCTCAAGGTGCTGGGCAACGGGGAATTCGTCTCCGGCAAGTTTGACACCGGCCTGCTGGCCAGAATGGCCGAAACCAAAGTGTGATGCTCGCCTGCGCCTGTTTTGCGGCTCTAGCCCTTGCGCTGCCCGCCCGCGCGGCGGAAACCCGCATTCTGTTTGTCGGCAACAATTTTGTTTCGGCAAACGACCTGCCGGGGATGTTTGCGGCGGTGGCAAAATCGCTGGGCGGGGCCGCACATGCGGAGATGATTGCGCCGGGCGGATTTTCCTGGCAGCAGCATTCGCAGGACAAGGCGACATCAGGCAAAATTTCCTCCGGCAAATGGGATTTCGTGGTTTTGCAGGAGCAAAGCCAGAGGCCGGACTGGCCGGAAAGGCAGCTTGCAAGCGAAGTGCTGCCCTACGGCAGGCAACTGGACAAGCTCATCCGCTCCGCCGGCGCGCGCACCGTGCTGTATGAAACCTGGGGCCACAAAAAAGGCGACAAAAATAATTGCGAGCATTTCCCGCGCACCTGTACTTACGAAGGGATGCAGGGCAGCATAACTGCCACTTACGAGCGCCTGGCCAGGGAAACCGGCGCAACGTTGGCCCCCGTGGGCGCCGCGTGGCGGCAAATCCGCCGCAACCACCCGGAAATAGAGCTTTATTCCGGCGACGGAATACATCCCTCGCGCGAGGGGACCTATCTGGCCGCCTGCGTCATTTACTGCGCGATATTCGGGAAACCGGTCATCAGGGCGGACAATCAGGGCATTGCCGCCGCGCGGGCGGAAATCATAAGGCAGGCCGCGCAGGAAGCGGTTTTCGGCGGCGGGTGATGGAAACCGAACGCGATCTGCCCTTTGCGCGCGCGGCCTTCGCGCTGCTTTTCACCGTCAATTTCTGCAATTACATAGACCGCTACGTGCTGGCGGCGGTTTTCCCGCTTATACAGAAAGATATGCATGTCTCCGACGCGGCTATGGGGTTTCTGGCGTCGGCTTTCATGATTGTGTACATGTTCGCCGCGCCGGTGGCGGGCTGGCTGGGCGACAAATGGCTGCGCCCCCGGCTGATGGGCGCGGCGGCACTTGTGTGGAGCGCGGCCACCTCGCTGGCCGGTTTTGCCGGAAGCTACGCGCAACTGCTGGCGGCGCGCTCCGCCGTCGGCACGGGGGAGGCGGGTTTCGTGTCGGTGTCCCAGTCCTATGTGTCGGAACTGTTCGCGCCGCAAAAGCGCGCGCGGGTGATGGCGCTGTTTACTCTGGTGGTGCCCGCCGGCAGCGCGGCGGGCTATATTCTGGGCGCGCTTATAGGCCAGCATTTCGGCTGGAGGGCCGCGTTTTTCGCGCTGGGGCTGCCGGGCGCGCTGCTGGCTTTTTTCATAACCCGCCTGCCGGACCCGCGCCGCCACGCGGCGCAGGAGCATTCCGCGCCGTCGCTGGCGGAGTATCTGGCGCTGGCAAAAAACAAGGTTTTCCTGGCCAGCTCGTTTACTCAGGCGGCGGCCACTTTCTGCGTGGGCGGGCTTTCCGCGTGGATGCCCAGCTATTTCGTGCGGTATTTCGGTTTTGACGTGGGCCGCGCCGGCATGACATTCGGCGCGATAACCGTTGTTGCCGGAATTGCCGGGACATGGCTGGGCGGCTGGCTGGCGGATGTTTTATCTGTCAGATACCGGCGCGCGTATTACTATGTGTCCGCCGCCGGGCTGGCAATGGCCGCGCCGCTTGCGCTGGCGGCGGCCTCCTGCTCCGGGCCGCGCGCGGCGCTGACGCTGTTTTTCGCGGCGGAGGTGTGCGTGTTCATGCACGGCGGGCCCATGAACGCGGCCATAGTCAAATGCACGGCGCGCAATGTGCGGGCCATGGCTTTCGCGGCCAGCATTTTCATAATTCACGCCTTCGGCGACGCGGTTTCGCCGTTTATAATCGGAAAAATTTCGGATGAGGCCGGCCTGCGTCTGGCGGTTATGCTGTGCAGCCTGACGCTGCTGCCCGCCGCCGCCATCGCCGTCGCCGGCGGCAGGGCGGACAGGGACCCGGCGTAACCGCCGCGCCCGCTGCCGGGATTGACGTTTCGGGGAGAAACCTCGCCGGTCGCCTCCGAATCCCGCTGTCCAATTGCGATTTCCGGGCTATATTCCCGGCAGCAGTTCGTAGCTCTGGCAGCCCTTAAGCTCCTTGATGCGGGTGGCAATTGCATCCGCATACTGGCTGCGCCAGAGCGCGTCGTAGTCCATCTGCTGCCTGTAGAATATCTGGGCGTCGTCTATGTTTTTCCGGGTGCGGTACATGTACTTGCGTTCCTCGCGCCAGATGGCGTCCGCGTCCTGTCCGCGGAATTTAGAGGCGTTTTCGTCTGCTTCGGCGCGGGTGATGGCGTTTCTGCGGACGCGGTCCAGGTCGCGCTTGTAGAGCAACTGATAAAAACTGTTGTCCGACAGTCCCTGCTGCATCCTCTGCACCCAGTGCAGGGAACTCTCAAAGGTTTCCGTGGGCCGGTCATATTCCAGGTTCGGCAGCAGGCAGTCTCGCCGTATCATTTCTGCGAATCTGTCCGGCCCTTCTATCGCATAGACGCAGATTTCCTTTATCGTCTCCTGCCCGGAGGGGGTGGAGGCTATTTTATCCTCGTCGTACATGCTGGCCTGGGAGGCCACGCGCGCCTGCGCCATCGCGGCAAGCACTTCAAACTCGGCCAGGTCGTCAGCCACCTGAATGCGGTCGTACATCTGGCTCAGCGCCAGCCCGCGTGCCAGCAGCAGCGGCAGCGTCTGCCTGTGGCGGCGCTCCTTTTCCGGTATAAGCAGGGTGCGGTCCGCTCGCAGATACCTGGGCCAGGGGCCGGTAAGCGGCGCGTATTGTATTTTTATGGGATTTTCCTTGAGCCGGGCGACAAGCTCCCTCCCTTCGCCCAGCAGTTCAAGGGATTCAAGCCCGCGCTCCAGCGAAGGTTCGTAATGAAGCGCGGGGTTGGCGTCTTCACGGGGGGCGGGGGTTGCCTCGTCCGGAGAGTACTCCTCCTGCAGGGCGGCGCAGCCGCACAGCAGGGATGCCGCCGCCAGCAGCAGCGCGTTCGCGCGGGTCATTTGAACAGGCCCTTCAGCGCGTTTTTGCCCGCGTTTATAAGCGTGTCGCCCAGCGCCTGCGCGTCCAGTTTCACGGACGGCCTGTGCATGTCCCCGGTTATTGCCAGCACGGGCTCGCCATAGCGGGCGAGCTTGCCGGAAAGCTTGATTCTTGTCTTTATGTCAACCTCGCGGGCTGTGAAGTCAACCCCGCCCCAGGAGGAAAGCTGGGCCACCCCCGTGTCCAGCACTGTTTTGGCGATGCTCATCCTGCCGTCGCGGAAATCGTACTCGCCTTCCATGTTGCTGAAGGAAAGATTGTCCAGTTCCGGCAGGAAAGGAAATTTCATGGCAGCCGTTCCGCGTTGAATCTGCATCAGCGGCATCAGAAGCGCGTTGGCAAACCGATTGCCCACCGCGAAAGACGCTATGTCGCCCAGCCGTCCGCCGTGCACGCAGAAGGAGGCTTTCCCTCTTGCCTTGTCCAGCTTTGCGGTTATACCGGTCAGCGCGCATTTGAACTCCGCCGCGCCGGCGTTGATGGCGGGATGGTAGAGGCGCGCGGTTTTTATATCCGCTTCTATGTCGTAGGCGGTTTCCGGCGGCGCGGCCTGGCCCTTGCCCTCGGCGGGTTCGGGCGCCTCTGTCTTTGGAATCAGCGAGACCAGATTTACCGCGCCCAGCGAGGCCGAAATCTTCGCCTTGACCAGTCTGGGCGATGTGCGCGTCGAAAACGCCGCCGTGAAAGCCGCCCCGTCCAGTTTGCCGGCGGCTTTCTGGACGGAAACGGAATCCTGGGTAAATTGGGCGGAAACCTCCATATCGGAAATCCTGGACTGGCCGAATACCAGCCCCCCGTCGGCGACGACCGCGCTGCCGGAATAGGTCATGGCGGACGGCGGAACCCAGGCCGCGGACAGCCGCCCGCCCATCTTCCCGCGCAGGCGATATTTCGCGTATCCCGGCGCTATTTTAGAAATTTCGGACATGTCTCCGCGGAAATTGCCCGCCGCGGAACCCGCCCAGCCCTCCGGGCGCAGGTCCAGGTTGACAATGCCCTTGAAATTCAGCGAGCCGGCGCTTACGATGCATTCCGTTATTTTCGCGCTGCCCGGAGCGGCGGAGATATTAAACGAAGTCTCGGATTCCGGTATCACCCAGCCGCGGGGCAGCGCCCGCGCCAGTCTGGCAAGCGAGGAAGTGTTCATTTCCGGCAGTTTCGTTTTTACGGCGGCGTTGAGCGCCCAGGCGGATGTCTGTTCCAGCCCCATCATAAATCCGCCTGAGGCGGACAGCGGTCCCGCGTCCACCTGAACTCCGGAAAACGACAGGTTGCCGTTCTCAAACGCGAAGCTGGACGAGACGGCGGTTTCCGGCAGCGGTATATGCGCCGGAAAATTGGACAGCACCTGCTGGAGCTGGGTGGACGACAGGGGCGCTATCCTGAATTTGAAAATTCCGTGCGGGGCGGAGAAATCGCTTACGCGCGCCGAGCCGGTAAGCGACAGCTTTTCCCAGCTTGCCAGCACGGAGCGCACCGTCAGCTTGTATTCGGATATTTTCCGGGCAGTGAGATCAAGCTGCGAATTGGTTTTCACGTACACGGTTACCGGGTTGTCGCCGACGATGAAATTGATGTGGCACTCCGATGCCGCTTCAAACGGCTGCGCGAACGAGATATCGTTGGTGTAAAACGAGAGGTCTTTTATCTGCGCGATATTGCCAGTCCGGCTTCTGAAGTAAATGTCGGTGTTTCTGATGGAGAGCCTGTCGGCTTCAAAATCGTAATCCGAAGCGCCGCCGGATTTGGCATTTTGCTGAGCCGGGGCGGACTGGGGGGATTCTCCGTCCCCGGAAATGTCGGAGAAGTTGAAGCGCCCGTCCGGAGTTTTGGCTATATTCACCATCACTCCGTCAACATCTATGGAGCGCACGCTGATTTTTTTTCTCAGCAGCGCGCCCAGCCTGAAACTGACCGAAACGGATTTGGCCGTCAGCATTTCCCCGTTGTCAAAGCCGCCGGCTTCGGAAATGGCCAGGTTCTTTATGCTTATGCCGCCCAGGCTTGCGTGAACGTCCTCCATCCTGAATTCTCTGTTGATTTTGCGCGCAAGCCAGGAGGTTGTCCAGGCCTTGAGCTTTGCTGACGGGAAAATCAGGCGGACGGTTATCATTGCCGCAATAACGGCGCCGGCTATAATTGCCGCCGTAAAGGCCAGACGCCTGAGCGGCGCTATGTTCGCACCGGATATGCGGGGAATCATACTTAATGGAATCATTATAACATTTTGGGCCTTTTGGCCCATGCAAGAATGGCTGCTGCGGCGTAAACTGTTCACAGGCGGCACAAACCCATGAGCAAAGTTCTTCTGGCGGTTATTTTCTGTTTTCTGGCTGCAACCCGGGCGCCGTCCCGGGTTTCTGCGCAGGAATACGGCGCCGCGCCCGCGGAAACTCAGTCAGACGGCGCCGCCTCCGGGAAAACCGGCGGTACGGGCGATGCCGCGCGGAAAGTTGACCGCCGGGTGGAGAAGTTCATTCAGCGCAAGGGGGGGGAATACGGCCTGTCCGCGGATTCCAAAGGCAATCTCAGCCGCGTGGTGAAGTCTCCGGACGGGACAAGCCGGAAAACAGCCATTGACAGGCAGTCTTCCGAGAGGATTGAGAAGCTTATATCCGGCCTGGCGCCCGGTCATGAGGACGAGGATATGGCGCAGGCGCTCAAATCATTCATGTCCGCGTACTATTCCGGGAAGTCCGGCGACAAACAGTTGTGCAAGCAGGGCAGGGAGTTCTTCAAATGCAATGGCGGCAAAGCCTCTCTGACTTCCGCCGGCAAGCATGCGGTCATGGACATAATGTGCGCCGAATTCGGCAAAAGCTTTTTCAAGGACCATTACTCCGCTTCCGGCGGCGGGCAGGATGCCGGAGCAGGAGAGGCGGACGAGCCGGATTCCGACTCCAGCGGCGGGGGGGGCGGGCCGGACAAATCCCGGCACGGCAAGGCTGCGGCGATGTCCTCGTCTTTATCTGCCGCGGCTGCGCCGCAGGCCGCCGCGATGCTTTTTGACGGAGGGGCTCAGGCCCGGCGCGCGGGCACGGGTTTGATGCATTTTACCTCTCAGGCGGGCGCTGCCGGTATTGCCGGCGCGCGCGCTTCTTACGGGCGTCATCCTGCCATGACCGCGCCGGCGGGTTCGCTGCGTTCAGGGGCAAAACCGCCGCTTTCGCAGCGTAAGGGAGATTTTACACAGGCTTTAAGCGGAACGGCGGCCTCCCTGATTTCCCAAAGCGGTATAGACCCCCGCATAGCGTCGCTTCGGGGCGCGGTTCTCTCGCGCGCGGGCGGCGTGCCTATCATAGAGTTGCCGGCGCGCCAGGCTCCTGCCGCGGCCCGCGTTTCAGAATCCGGCTTTGCGAAAATAGCGCGCGCGGCGGCCGGGGCGGTATTCCGCTCTCCGATGACGCCGGCGCTCTACAAGGCTGCGGATTTCGCGCGCATTGCCTCGCACGGAGAGACGCGCCTGCCCGAGCCCACCAGCAAAACCAAATCAGACATCACTCCCTACCGGACGCCGGAGCAGATACTGAATACCAGCGCGCTGCGGAAATACGGCGACGGCGGCGATCGGGTGACAATCGGTTTCATAGACAGCGGCCTGGACCAGAGCCACCCGGACTTTGCGAAAAACCGCGTGCTGGATTATTTTGACTTCACCGGCGAGGGCAAAAAGGACCATACCGGGCACGGCACGGCCATGGCGGGCGCGGCGGCGGGAAGCGGGGCGGCCTCCGGCGGGAAATACGCGGGCATAGCGCCCAATGCCAAATTCGCGATATTCAAGGTGGTGGATTCCAACGGCTCTTCATCGGAGGAAAGGATTCTTAACGCCCTCAAGAAAGTGCATGACATGCCCGCGGAAACGCGCCCGAAGGTGCTTAACATAAGCATGCAGGGGCCGCACAACCCTTCCTCCCCCATATCCGTCATGGTGGACCGGCTGGTGGCCGAAGACAATGTGGTTGTGGTGGCGGCGGCGGGCAATAACGAACTGTCGCAGGATATGCATGTCCGCCAGCGGCCGATAGGCTGGCCCGGAGATTCGCGGCTTGCGCTGTCGGTAACCGGCATAGGGCCGGACGGCGGCATTTCGCCCTATGCCCGGCGCGGGTCTATAAGCGGAGCCGGCGCCGCATTCAACAAACCCGATGTAACCACGGTGTACGGCGGCATCAGAAGACCGGGCGCTCCGGTCAATTTCACACAGCGCGATGTGGAACGGGCCGCGCGCGGCGAGCTTGCCATGCAGCAGAATCCGGGCGAGGGATTGTATTTCAACGGCGTGCTGTTGCCCAGAAGCGCGGATTCGGATGCGACTATCAGGGAAGCGTTGTCCAACTCCACTTTGCCCGATGGGCAACGCGCCAGACTTGAAAAAGCGCTGCGCCGCCAGCAGGCGGACAATTTGCTGGGCAACGACAAATACGCCTTTGATTCCGGCACCTCGCCCTCCGCGGCGGAGATGTCGGGCATCATGGCGCTGGCCGTGAACCGGCTGGTCAAGGGCAATATCCCCTACACCGCCGAGCAGGTCAACGCCCTCGCCAAGGAGAGCGCGGTCCCGCTGCGCGGCCAGCCGGCTGACGTCCAGGGGCAAGGGCTGGCAAACGGCGACAGGATGAAGGCCCGCATGGAAGCCAGAATAAAAGCGGGCGTGCCGGTGGGCAACGTGGCCTATGACATATCGTGCCAGCTTACCCCGGACCAGCGGCGCGTCGTGGCGTCAAGCCGGAATTTCAAGATGACGTCTCTTGGCGTGCTGGACAAACGCACCGGACATCTAATCAGCACTTACGACGATTACAAGCTGCTTGCCGCAGAGGTAGGCGCGGATAAATGACGCCGGAAAGCCCCCGCAAGGAGTCCGATATCTCTCCAATTTTTTGCCGGAATTCCGCGGCCTGGGACCTTTGGACCTGTTGCGCGCGCGGGCGCATTGATATTATTTCCATAGCGCGGAAGTTAATGCGCAAAAAACGTCAGAAGGATATGCCATGACCGACAGTTACCGACAATGTTTCAGAAAAATGGCGACGCTCCTGTTGTTCGCGTTTCTGGCTTTTCCGGTTCATGCCCGGCAAACCGGAGCGGCGCGGCAGCTTCAGACGATGGGGGGGGATTCTCCCGCGGTCCCTTTCGCGCGTGCCGCGGATTCGCGGTCGGCGTCAGACGGCGCGCTTTCCAGCAAGGGACGCCGGTTGATGGACAAGACGTGGATTTATATGGTTGACGGCGATACCATTTCCTACGGTCCCAGGGGCAGCGGCAAAGCGGGTATTAAGCGCCGGCAGTTGCGCATTGCCGGTATTGACACCCCTGAGGTTCATCACTACGGCGCGGGTAAATTCGAGGACCAGGAGTATGGCCCGGAGGCCACCAAGGCCGGGCGCGCCATAATTAAGGCAGCCGGGAAAGTGGAATATATTGACCTTGGCCTTGACAAGTACGGGCGCACGCTGGTCTATCTTTTCGTGGACGATAAATCTTATGAAGTTGAAATGATCAAGGAGGGACTGGCGTGGGAGTATATCTCCACGTATGGCGATTCCGGCTATCCCGAAATAGGCAAAGCCATTCGGACAGCCGCCGCCAAGTATCCCCGCAAGCCTTTTGAGTTCCCGCATGACTGGCGCGGCAGGATGTGGTCGCCTGAAAGAGAAGCGGCTCAGTTGCAGACCGACCTGTCCAGGCGCCGCATCAGGATGAATAAATCCAGGATAGTTTACGACGACGGAGACACTATAACCTATAACGGCAAAACCTTCCGCTTTGCAACCATAGATACCCCGGAAATCATGCATCCCGAGGACGGCATTATGCAAGACCAGCCATATGGCCGCAAGGCTGCCGCGTTCACCGAGAATGCTTTCAGGAACGCCCGGACGCTGGAGTATATTCCCGGATGCAGGGACAAATACGGCAGAACGCTGGCCCTGTTTTTCGTGGATGGGCAACTGTTTTCCGAGATGATAATCAAGGCCGGGCTGGCGTATGAAAATGTGTCTATTTTCGGTCCCGGGGACACTCCCGGTTTTGCCAGGATGGCGCTGTCCGCTTTCAGAAGCCTGCCCCATCCTCCCCCGTTCGAGAATCCGATGGAATGGAGGAGTAAGAATCAGATCAAACCCAAAGAGTGAGCCTTTCACGGGCCTGGCGCGCGCGGGCGCGCGGATAGATTTTCGCAACGCGGAAGTTGCGCGCAAAACCGACTGGAGGATACGACATGACCGATACCAACCGACAGTGTTTCAGGAAGACGACGCTAGCCTTGTTATTGGCGCTTCTGGCCTTTCCGGTGCATGCCCAGCAAACCGGCGCGGCGCGGCAGCTTCAGACGATGGGGGGGGATTCGCCCGCGGTGCCTCATGCGCGCGCAGCGGATTCGGCGGCAGCCTCCGGCGGCGGGCGCGATTTCCTTTTCACCGAGCCGGACGCCGGCAGGGAGCCGGTATTAAATCTTATCAACAGCGCGGTGAGTTCGGTGCATGTTGTGATATACGAGATAGACGACAGCCAGATAATAGACGCCCTGATAGCGGCTCATGACCGCGGCGCGGATGTGAAAATGCTCTATAACCAGGATTCGTTTGAGCATTACGGCAAGGACCCCAACGGCAAGGCGGTCAAGAAGCTGGCCGAGGCGGGCGTTTCCGTGAAAAAGGCCGGCAAGGCATTCTCTCCCCAGGAAGAGTTCGCGCTTACCCACCAGAAAAGCATAACGGTGGATGGGGCGCGTTCCATGATCATGACTTTCAATTTCCAGCCCGGGTATTTCACCGGAACCCGCGATTTTGGCTATGTTACCGGAGAGTCGGGAAAGGTGGCCGAGATAGAGAAGGTGTTCATGTCCGACTGGGATTACACCTCCGTTGCGCCTTCGTCGGAAAATCTGGTGTGGAGCCCTGTCAACGCGCGCGAAAAACTATTGTCTCTTATAAATGGCGCGCGCAAAACGCTGGATCTGGAGCAGCAGCAGGTTCAGGAGGATGAGTGCAATAAAGCGCTTATAGCCGCCGCCAAACGCGGCGTCAAGGTGCGTATCATAACCGCTTTCCTGAGGGATTACAACGACCCGAAAAAGGACAAGAATGCCGCCGCGCGCAAGAAGCTCCGGGCCGCGGGCGTTGAGGCGAAAGTGAGTCTCAATCCCTACATGCATGCCAAGATGATACTGGCCGACTACAAACAGCCGGAGCAGAAGGCGTATATAGGTTCGGTGAATTTCTCGGGACATTCGCTGGACAAGAACCGCGAGTTGGGAGTGCTGTTCTCGGACAGCCAGTCGCTTGATACCGTCCACAATGCGTTTGAGAAGGATTGGATCGCGCAGGAGTAGGGTTCCGCCTGTTTTGGCAATTGCCGCCGGCGCATGCGCCGGCGGCGCTGTTCCCCGCGCAAAAATACGGGTCCCGGTTTCTTTCCTCCTGAAATTGCCGGCTTCGCGATGAGTGGAGACTGTATGAGAAGCCTATGGATCGTTGCGGCGCTGGGCGCATTCGCTGGACCGGCTTGCGCGGGGGATAATAACACTGCAATGAAAGAAAAACAACAAACTGCGGCATTCTGCGCATTCTCGGACGAGGAATTAAAACGCAAACTCACGCCGGAGCAGTACCGCGTGGTGCGGGAAAACGGCACCGAAAAGCCGTTTGAAAACGAATACTGGAACAACAAGCGCGCCGGCCTGTATGTGGACGTGGTATCGGGCGAGCCGCTGTTCAGTTCCTCCGACAAATTCGATTCCAAAACCGGCTGGCCCAGCTTCTCCCGGCCCATCGCGCCGGAAACTGTAACGAGCAAAACGGACAACTCCGCCGGCATGGAGCGCACCGAGGCGCGCAGCGCCCGGGCGGACATGCACCTTGGCCATGTTTTCAGCGACGGTCCCGGACCCGGAGGGCTGCGCTACTGCATCAACTCGGCTGCGCTGCGTTTTGTCCCGGCGGAAAAGCTGGCCGCCGCCGGGCTGGGGCGGTACCTCTACCTGTTCCCGGCAAAAGCGAAAGAACTGGGCTATCAGGAGGCCACCTTCGCCGGCGGCTGTTTCTGGGGAATGCAGGCTTATTTCAAAAAAGTGAAAGGCGTGCTTAGCGTCCGCGCCGGCTACACCGGCGGACATGCCGCAAACCCGGATTACAAGCAGGTATGCGCCGGCTCCACCGGGCACGCCGAGGCCGTGGATATAATCTTTGATCCGAAGATAGTTTCCTACAAACGGCTGCTGGAGCATTTCTGGGAACTGCACAATCCGACCAGCCTGAATAAACAGGGCGGGGATTCCGGCTCCCAGTACCGCGCCGCCGTATTCTACCACGACGCGGAGCAGAAAACGCTGGCGGACCAGTCCAAGCTCGCGCTGGAAAAATCCGGCAAATACGGCAAGCCGATTGTAACGGAAATCTCAAAAGCGGGCGGGTTTTACCAGGCCGAGGAATACCATCAGGACTATCTGGACAAGCATCCGGGCGGCTACTGCCACATCAATCTGGACAACGCGGACAAGTGATTATCGCTTTTTTGCGGGTTGTGTTTCAGACCCTATGGAGAACAATTGGGTTTTTGGCATAATCCCTTTCAAACAATTCGTTATCCCATAGCGCGATGCTTTCTGTAAGCATTATGCTTTTCCGTAGGAGATATCTATGGTGTCTTCCAACTCAAGGATTTTTGTCAGCAGTTCTGACCTCGATTATTCGTTCCCAGGCGGGGAGGTGCTGTTTAACAATCTAAATTTTTCAATAGAGCGCGGCATTGCCGGTATCGTGGGGCCAAACGGTTCCGGGAAAAGCACTCTTTTAAAGCTCATAAGCGGTACGCTAGAGCCTTCCTGTGGCGAAATCAAAGCTAGCGGTAAAGTGTCTATACTTGGACAGGATGCCTTTGCCAATGAGGATTTGACTGTTGAGAAAATGCTGGGGGTTTCAGAAAAGCTTGATGCTTTAAGACAGGTAGCTGGAGGCGAAGTTTCATCTGAGCTTTTTGAAATTATAAACGGGGACTGGGATATCCAGGAAACTGTTTCTAAAGCATTGGAGCGCATGGGGATAGCTCATATCCCGCTTGGCCGTAAATTCGGCACATTAAGCGGCGGCGAAGCGATAAAAGTCCGCATCGCGGGCTTGCTTGTTTCAAAGCCGGATATATTGCTATTGGACGAACCCACAAATAATCTGGACACGGAAGGGCGACATATTCTGACCGGTTTTTTGCAATCGTGGGATAAGTGCGCGGTGGTGGTTAGCCATGACAGGGAATTGCTCTCTATCGCAGACAAAATATTTGAACTGTCCAATCGCGGGCTTGCAGCCTATGGCGGCAACTATGAGTTTTACGTTGCCGCAAGGCAGGAAGAGGATAATGCGCTTGAACGAAGGATAACTTCCGCCCGCGAGGAAGTAAAACGCGAGAAGCGCGAAATGCGCGAAAGCCTTGAGCGGCAGTCTCACCGCATGGCTGGCGGCAAAAAGCGGGCCAAGAAAAGCGGTATGCCTAAAGTATTGATTGACGCGCGCAAAAGACGAGCGCAGGAAACCTTGGGGAAAGCCAATATTTTACATGCGGCCATAGCCGCTGCAGCCGGGCAAAAACTCCAATCAGCCCGTTCATTGATAAGAGAACGCAATACCATCAATGTGGATATGCCGCAAACAGAAGTTCCTAATGGGAAATCACTTGTAGAAGCAAAAGAACTTAACTTCCGATATCCGCAAGGCAGCGCGTTCCTGTTCAACGAGCCGTTGAGCTTCTCCATTGCCGGTCCGGAGCGGTTGTCCATAACAGGTCCCAACGGCTCCGGCAAGAGCACGTTGCTCAAGCTGATTTTGGCTTCGCGCAAGCCCGCTGATATACACGGAGAAATCTCCGGCGCGTTGTCGGTAAAAACCGCGAAAATCGCTTATCTGGACCAGAAACTGAATTTATTGCGCAATGACTTGACATTGCTGGAAAACATAACGTTGTTTGCCCCAGACATGCGGGAATCGGACAAACGGTTAAGACTGGCACGATTTCTATTCCGTGAGCAAGAAGCAGGCCGAAAAGCGGAAACATTCAGCGGTGGCGAGAAAATAAGAGCCGCGCTGGCCTGCGTCCTCTCGGCGGCGGAGCCTCCGCATATACTCATGCTGGATGAACCGACGAATAATTTGGACATTGACAGCATTGAAAGGTTGGAAAGCGCGCTGGCGAATTACAAGGGCGCGTTAATTGTTGTATCACACGACGAAAAATTCCTTGAAAACCTTGGCGTAATGCGGCGGATTCCCGTTCTGGCAACAAAAAAACAGGACTTCAGCTAATGCTCGCCGTTGGGATAAATCATGCTGTCCCCGGAATTACAGAACCCTATGCTTTATTCTCCGGCTCAAGCGGCATCACAAAATAGGCCAGCAGATACGACAAACCGAACGGCGCAAAGCCTGTGCAGACAAGCAGCACCAGAAAAATCAGCCGGAACAACGTTGCGTCTTTACCGAAATACTCCGCCAGCCCTCCGCAAATGCCAAGCACCGTGCGGTTTGTTCTTGACCTGTAGAGTTTTTTCTCTTCCATAAATCCTCCTTAAGTTCGCCGTTATTATGAATACGGCGTTCCTGGCGCAACGGTTGCATTATAATCCGTGTCCGGGATGGAGGAGCCCCTGCGGTAAAAATCTCCCGGGCATGGATTCGAACCATGAATAACGCCTTCAAAGGGCGCTGTGTTACCGTTACACCACCCGGGAACAGCGACGGCCCCGCGCTGGCGCGGAGCCATCGTCAACCGATATTCTAGATTTTCGCCGCTATAGATTGCAACGCCGGTCCGATGCCGGAGCATCGGCGTCCCGGTCGGCTTCCTGCGGCTGGGGAGGGCCTTTTTTCAACTCCTGCTCGTAGGCCTTGAGGATATTTTCTTCCAGATACTGGCGGAATTCCTGAGTGATGGGATGAACCATGTCCTTGTGCGTTCCGTCCGGCAGCTTGCGCGAGGGCATGCACAAAAAAACCCCTTTTACCCCCTGCACTACTTTCATATTCCGCACAACGAAACAATTGTCAAACGTAACGCTGGCGAAAGCCTTCAGCCGCTCCTCATTCATCATGTGGATGCGGATTTCGCTTATCTGCATATTCCCCCCGTAGGAACTTGACAGCGTAGGCGGCGGCGCGTCCCCCCGCGACAGCCGCCGCAATGCGCTTTGATTGCGCGGCAGTATCGCTTATCGCGAACACGCAGGACCCCGAACCTGACATCAGCACCGCTTTCGCTCCGTGTGCAGCCAGCTCCGCGCGAATGTCGCGGACCGCTTTGTAACGCGGCAAAACCGGCTGTTCCAGCCTGTTGAAAAGCAAAGAAATCCAGTTATCAGAAGCCGCCCCCCCTTCCAACATCCTCTTAAGTTTATAAAGCGAAAGAAGCCTTGTCAAGACTTCCGTACGCGGGGCGGGGCGCAGCGCGCGGTATGCATCCGCAGTGGAAACCGGCACTCCGGGATACACAACCGTTAGATAAGGAAGCCGCCCGCGCGCGGGCAGGGGTTTAAGCCTGTCGCCAATCCCCGTGCCGACGAGGAAAGCCTCCTCCCGCAGAAACACCGGCACATCCGCGCCCAGGCCGCGCGCAATGGCGGACAGACGCCTGTTCTCCCACGGGCGGGTGGTTATGCCAAACAGCCGGCACATGCCCTTTATCACCGCCGCCGCGTCCGAGGAGCCGCCCCCCAGCCCCGCGCCGATCGGGATATTCTTTTCCAACGTGATGGTTGTACAGCCGTTTATTCCGAACTCTTCGCGGACGGCTTTTTCCGCGCGCAATGCCAGGTTGTCCGCCCCTGCGGAAAGCGGGCAGGGGGTGCGGTTTATAAGCCGGAAACCCGGTTTGCCGGATTTGGCGATGGTTATTTTATCCGCCAGCGAGATTTTAGCGAACAAAGTGGCGATGTTGTGATAGCCGTCCGGCCTTTTGCCGGTGATTTCCAGAAACAGGTTTATTTTGGCCGGAGCGGCCAGTGTGATTTTACGCATTCATATATTCTAAAACACGCGGCGGCGTTTTGCAAAACTCCGTCAAATGTTTTAGAGTTGTCTTTAATGAAAATATTCATCTATGCAGTCCTGGCGATGTGTTTGGGCGTCGCCATCGGGTTTTATGCCGGCAAACGCACCCGCCCCCCCGCGCCGGAGGCGGTAACCCCGCCGGACGAGCTGTCGCTTACCGTTTCCAGTTCGGCCTCGGCGACGCAGTACCGCACGCTGTCGGAGATATACGCGCAGATAATGCAGGGCAGCCACAACGAGGCGGTGGAAGTGGTGGTCCAACGCCCCGCCGAAAAGGGCAACCCGCACGCGCAGTATCTGATGGGCGATTTGTATTACAACGGCTACGGCACGCAGAAGGATTTCTCCGTCGCCGCCAAATGGTTTGAAAAAGCCGCCAAAAGCGGCTATGCCAAGGCGCAAACGTTTTTCGGCATGATGAACGAGCGCGGCGACGGCATGCCCGTAAACGAGGGCACCGCGCTCAACTGGTACAAGCAGGCCGCCGGCAAGGGCGAGCCGCTGGCGCAGAACATCATCGCCGTCAAAAAGGAAACCGGCCAGCTCGGTGAGAAAAATTCCTCCGAAGCCGTGGAGCTTATGCAGAAAGGCTCCGAGCAGGGCGACGTGCGCAGCCAGGTGAACCTGGGCATAATGTACGAGCGCGGCAACGGCGTCAAGCGCAATTACAAAGAGGCGGTGAAGTGGTACACCAAGGCCGCCAAGCAGGAAGATTCCACCGCGCAGCTTTATCTAGGGCTTATGTACGAGCAGGGCCGCGGCGTGCGCAAAAACGTGGCCACCGCCGCCAAATGGTACCGCAAAGCCGCCGAACAGAACGACCCGCAGGCGCAGAACAACCTCGGCGCGCTGTATGAAAGCGGCAGGGGCGTGCGGCAGAGCTTTATAGAGGCTTTCAAATGGTATCTCAAAGCCGCCGAGCATGGCGACCCCAAAGGCCAGACCAACATAGGCGTTCTTTACGAGAACGGAACCGGCGTGGCCCAGGACAAGGACGAGGCGCTCAAGTGGTACAAAAAAGCCGCCGATTCCGGCTATGGCCGCGCGGAGGTTTATCTCGGCATTCACGAGGAGACGCGCAACCTGAAGGAAGCCATGTCCTGGTACGAAAAAGCCTCCGCCCACGGCAACGCTCAGGCGATGAACAATCTGGCCGCCATATATCTGGAAGGCCGGGGCGGCGTTCCGCGCAATTTCAACAAGGCGCGTGCGCTGCTTGAGCGCGCCGCCCGCAAAGGCTTTGCCAAGGCGCAGGCTAATCTGGGACAGATGTACGAGAAAGGCGCGGGAATGCCCAAAAACCAGAAAAAAGCCGCTTTCTGGTACGAAAAAGCCGCCGAGCAGGGCAATGCGCGCTGCGCCATCCGCCTTGCGGACATGCACATGGAAGGCAAAGGCCTGCCCAAGGATTACATGAAAGCCTACGAAATACTCTATCCGATAGCGGAAAACTCCGGTCCCAATTCCCAGGAGGCCGCGCAGATAATAGACCTGCTGCAATCCAAATTGAACCCCAAGCAAATGGCCGAGGCCGGCAAGCGGTTCAAGCCGCTCCAGATAAGCAGGGCGGCAGAGCCGCCTACCCCCGCGCAGATGGCGGAGGAGCCGCCGGAAAAAGATTCCAAGCCGGATAACGCCGCTTCCATGAATGTGCGGCAGGATTCCAATAATCAGCAGGACGCCGGAGAGGACGAGGAAGACGGAGAAGACGAGGAATGAAATCATACGCCGGGCAAATAGCCCTGGAACTGAACAAGCCGCAGCATCATGTCGCCGCCGCGCTGGAACTGCTTGAGGGCGGGGCCACGGTGCCCTTCATATCGCGCTACCGCAAGGAAGTAACGGGAAACCTGGACGAGGTCGCCGTCGCTGCCGTGCGGGACCGCAGCCAGCAGCTTAAAGCGCTGGACGAACGGCGTGAGGCCGTAATCAAATCGCTTTCCGAAAGAAACCTTCTCACCGACGAGCTGAAAAAATCGGTGCTGGAGGCGCAGACTCTCTGCGCGCTGGAGGATATTTACCTGCCCTACCGGCCAAAGCGGCGCACGCGCGGCTCAATCGCGCGCGAAAAAGGGCTGGAGCCGCTGGCTGCGGCGCTTATGACGCAGCAGGACGGCGCCCCGGCGGCCATGGCCAAATCCTATCTCAGCGCGGAAAAGGCGGTGAACACGGCGGAGGAGGCTCTGTCCGGCGCGCGTGACATCATCGCCGAAAACATCAGCGAGGACGCCGCCGCGCGCAGCCGGCTGCGCGAGCTGTTCCTGAAAAAATCCGTTTTCACCTCAAAAGTCCTCAAAGGCAAGGAAGAGGCCGGCGCGAAATTCAAGGATTATTTTGAATGGAGCGAGCCGGTCCATTCCGCCCCGTCGCACCGCATTCTTGCCATGCGCCGGGGGGAAAGCGAGGGATTTCTTATTTTCCGCGCGCAGGCCCCGCGCGAGGAGGCCCTGGATATATTGGAGGGCATGTTCCTCAAAAACGCGACCCCCTGCGCCGCGCAGGTCAGGACCGCGCTGGCCGACGGCTACGACAGGCTGCTTTCAGTATCCATGGAAACCGAAGTCCGCCTGGAAACCAAAAAGCGCGCCGACAGGCAGGCCATAGCCGTTTTCGCGCGCAATCTGCGCGAAATACTGATGGCCCCGCCGCTGGGCAGAAAAACCGTTCTGGCGCTGGACCCCGGCTACCGCACCGGCTGCAAGCTGGTCTGCCTGGACAGGCAGGGCGGGCTTTTGTGCAACGACACGATTTTTCCGCACCACTCCGAGGGGCGCGTCGCCGAGGCCGCCGCCAAAGTGCGCGAGCTTTGCCGCCGCCACAATGTGGAGGCCATAGCGGTCGGCAACGGCACCGCCGGCAGGGAGACGGAGGATTTCGTCCGTTCGCTGAATCTGGATATTCCGGTGGTGATGGTAAACGAAAGCGGCGCGTCGGTCTATTCCGCCTCCGAGACGGCGCGCGCGGAATTTCCGGCCCATGACGTGACCGTGCGCGGCTCCGTCTCCATAGGGCGGCGGCTGATGGACCCGCTGGCCGAGCTTGTCAAAATAGAACCCAAATCCATAGGCGTGGGCCAGTACCAGCACGACGTGGACCAGGCCGAGCTTAAGCAGAGCCTGGACGACACCGTGGTTTCCTGCGTAAACAACGTGGGCGTGGAGGCCAACACCGCCAGCAGGGAGCTGCTCTCCTACGTTTCCGGGCTGGGGCCGGCGCTGGCAAAAAGCGTCGTGGACTACCGCGCGCAGAACGGCGCGTTCAAAACCCGGCAGGAGCTTAAAAAAGTCCCGCGCCTGGGACCGAAGGCTTTTGAACAATGCGCCGGATTTCTGCGCATACGCGGCGGCGGAAATCCGCTGGATTCCAGCGCGGTGCACCCGGAACGTTACCCCGTGGTGGAGCGCATGGCCGCAGACCTTGGCTGTTCTGTATCGGATTTGATTGGCGACGCCGCCCGCCGCGCCGCAGTGGACATTGCGAAATACGTCTCCGCCGAGGCCGGCCTGCCTACGTTGAAAGACATCATGGCAGAGCTTGCCAAACCGGGCCGCGACCCGCGCGAGAAGTTTGAAATTTTCCGCTTCGCGGACATTTCAAAAATAGAGGACGTAAAGCCCGGCGCGAAGCTGCCGGGCATTGTCACCAATGTGGCCGCCTTCGGCGCTTTTGTGGACATAGGCGTGCATCAGGACGGGCTGGCGCATATAAGCGAGCTGTCGGACAATTTCGTAAAAGACGCCAACGCCGTGGTCAAGGCGGGCCAGAAGGTTACGGTAACAGTGCTGGATGTGGATTTGCCGAGACGGAGAATCTCCCTGTCCATGAAAACCAATCCGACAATCGGCGCGCGCGCCAGCCGCCCGGCGCAGGAAAACCCGCAGGAGCGGCGCCAGCCCGCGCAGCCGCGCACCCAGGCGGAACGCCCCTCCGGCACCGCCATGAGCGACGCCTTCGCCAAGCTGCTTGGCAGGAACTGAGCCTGAAATCGCAGTTGGACAGCGGAATTCGGCGGCGGAGAGCGTGACATTCCTGTGCAGAACTTTCCTCACATGCCGGACGGGTATGCCCGTCAAATTCCGCGTCGGACTGTCCGCGTCAGCCGCCGCCGGACAGAAAAGAAAACCCCGCGCCGTTTGGCGGCGCGGGGCGTTTGTTTTGCTACAGCTATTTAGCGGGAGCTGACGGCGCCGCGGGAGCCGCCGGCGCGGACTGAGCGGGCGGCTGCTGGAAGCGGTATTTGTTCACCACGGAGCCGGAACCCAGTCGCGTGGAGTAAAACGTCAGCAGCACTGACGTAACCGCTATCGTTACCGCGCAGCCCATGGTGAACTTCTTTATAAAGTCCATCCCGGACGAGGCGGCGAATATGGCGTCGGCGTTGCCGCCGCCGAATATCCCCGCGGCGGAGCCTTTTCCGCTCTGCAGCAGCACCGCCACTATCAGCAGAGAACACGCTATGAAATGCACCGTCAGTATCAGAGCGTTCATCAGTTCCTCCTTGACAGCGCGGCAAGCCCGGGGAGTTCCTTGCCTTCCAGAAACTCCATGCTGGCTCCGCCGCCTGTGGAACAGTGGGTGAAGGCGGTGGTCTTCATGCCCGTCTTTTTGAGCACGGACAGGCTGTCGCCGCCGCCGATTATGGTGGTGGCGCCGTTTTTTGTGGCCTCCGCCATCGCCTTGGCGACCGCCGCGCTGCCGTTGGCGAAGGTGGGAATTTCAAATACGCCCATCGGGCCGTTCCAGAATATGGTCTTGGCCTTGCGTATATGCTCGCAGAACAGGGTTACGGTGCGCGGGCCGATATCAAGCCCCATCCAGCCTTCCGGTATGGACATGGCCTGGGTAACCTGCGCCGTAACATTGCCCTGCGGCTCCTGCGCTATCACATGGTCCGCCGGCAGCAGGCATTCCACATGGCGGCTGTAGGCCTTGGCTATGATGTCTTTGGCTTCGCCGACGCGGTCCGGCTCCACAAGCGAGCGGCCGGTGGAGACATTTTGCGCCTGCAGGAAGGTGTAGGCCATGCCGCCGCCTATCATCAGCATGTCCACGACGTTGAGCAGGTTGTTTAGCACGAGTATTTTGTCGGACACTTTTGCGCCGCCGATAATGGCCAGAAAAGGCCGCTGCGGATTTCTTATCGCGCGGTCAAGGTATTCCAACTCCTTTTCCACCAGAAACCCTATGCAGCCGGGCAGGAATTTGGCTATCGCCGAGGTGGAGGCATGCGCCCGGTGGACGGTGCCGAAGGCGTCCTGCACGAAAAACTCGCCGTAAGAGGCAAGCTCTTTGGCGAAAGCCTCGTCGTTTTTCTCCTCCTGCGGATGGAAGCGGAGGTTTTCCAGCAGCGCGATTTCGCCTTTTTGCGCGGCGTTGACGGCGGCTTGGGCTTCCGCGCCCACGCAGTCCTTGCCGAAATGGACTTTCGCGCCCATCAGCTTTTCCACCACCGGCGCCACGGGGGCAAGGCTGAACTCCGGCGCGGCTTTGCCCTTGGGCCTGCCCAGGTGGGCAAGCAGGGTTACGCGGCAGCCGTTTTCCAGCAGGTATTTCACCGTCGGCACGGTGGCGGTGATGCGCTTGTCGCTTTCCACCTTGCCGTCTTTTATCGGCACATTGTAGTCAACGCGGACGACTACGTTTTTGCCTTTTATGTCGGCGTCTTTAAGCTTGGCTATTTTAAGTGTGCTGGTCATAGTTTCCCTTATTTGCAGAGGACCTCCTGCTTGAGGACAGCGGTCACAAGATCCTTCAGCGTCGGAGTGGTGCGCTCCTTTAGCGAATACAGTATCCGCGCCGAGGGTTTCTTGATATCCAGCAGCCGGGCAAGGTCTATCGGCGTGCCGACAAGCACCAGGTCGCACGGCACGGCGGCGATTGTCTCTTTAAGCTCGCGCATCTGATCCTTGCCGTAGCCCATCGCGGGCAGGATGTGCTGAAGATGTGTGTACTTTTCGTAGACGGCTTTTATGGAGCCGATGGCGTAGGGGCGCGGGTCCACAATCTCCTTGGCGTGGTAGTTGCGCGCCGCAATATAGGCAGCGCCGTAGCCCATCTCGCCATGTGTAAGGGTGGGGCCGTCCTCCACCACCAGGACGCGCTTGCCCTTGACCTGCACATTTTCGTCGGAAAGCGTTACGGGGGATTCGGCCTCCACGATTTTGCAGCGCGGGTTAAGCCTGCGCACATTGGCCTTTACTTTTTCCACGGCATCCGGCTCGGCGGTGTCAACCTTGTTGAGAATGACCACGTCGGCCATCAGGATATTGGTCATGCCGGGGTGGTAAAGTTCCTCGTGGCCGGGGCGCAGCGGATCTGCCACAACGATATGCAGGCTGGGCTTGTAGAAGGGAATGTCGTTGTTGCCGCCGTCCCACAAAATAACATCAGCCTCTTTTTCGGCCTGTTTGAGAATTTCGCCGTAATCAACGCCGGCGTAGACTATGTGGCCTTCGCGTATATGCGGCTCGTACTCCTCCATCTCTTCAATGGTGCAGCCGTGCTTTTCCATGTCCTCTATGGAGGCGAAACGCTGGCATATCTGCTTTTCCAGGTCGCCGTAAGGCATGGGGTGGCGGATGACCACAACCTTCTTGCCCATCGCTTTAAGCGCGCCGGCGATGTATCGGGAAGTCTGGCTTTTGCCGCAGCCGGTGCGCACCGCGCAGACCGCGATGACGGGTTTGGCGGATTTTATCATCGTCTGCTCGGCGCCCAGAAGGCGGAAATTCGCGTTACAGGAAACTACCAGCGAGGCTTTGCGCATGACATCCGCGAAGTTTACGTCGCTGTAGGCGAAGTCCACGTCCTTTACATCGTGCTTGGCGATAAGTCCGCGCAGTTCCTCCTCGCGGTAAATCGGTATTCCCTCGGGATAGAGGCTGCCCGCCAGTTTCGCGGGATATTTCCTGCCGGCGATATTGGGAATCTGGAAAGCGGTGAAGGCCACCACCTCGTATTCCGGGTTTTCGCGGTAATAAACGTTGAAGTTGTGGAAATCACGTCCGGCTGCGCCCATGATAATTACTTTCTTGCGTGCTGTTTTTTGCATAACTCCGCTCCTTTAGTGTCTGCGCGCATCCGCGGCAACCGCCGCTTTCGGCATGCCGCCGCGCGTCGCGGGGATTGATCCCCGTTCCGCCTTGCGGCAGGCCGAAATCTGCGGTTTCACGGCGAGATGGCATTGCATGACAGGCTGTGTTCCGAAACGGCGCGCGGGCGCGTTACGCGCCCGCGCGCCGCTGCGGTTAGAATCCTTTCGCGGCGATGAAGGCGGCAATGTCTATGACGCGGCAGGAATACCCCCACTCGTTGTCATACCATGCAAACACCTTGGCCAGCTTTCCGCCGATGACGTCGGTAAGCGTGGAGTCGAATATGCTGCTGTGCGCCTCGCCGTTGAAATCCTTGGAGACAAGCGGCGCCTCGTTGTAGAGGAAGTACTTGCCCATCGGGCCTTCGGCGGCCTTTTTCATCGCGGCGTTGATTTCCTCTTTGGTGGCCGCCTTGGAAAGGTTGACCGCCAGGTCCACCAGCGATACGTTGGGTGTGGGCACGCGAATGGCTATGCCGTTGAGCTTGCCCTTAAGCGCGGGGATGACAAGGCCTATCGCCTTGGCGGCGCCGGTGGAGGTGGGTATCATGGACAGCGCGGCGGCGCGGGCGCGGCGCAGATCCTTGTGCGGGAAATCCAGCACCGGCTGGTCGTTGGTATAGGAATGTATGGTGGTCATCACGCCGGCTTCTATGCCGAAAGTCTCGTGCAGAACTTTGGCGACGGGGGCCAGACAGTTCGTCGTGCAGGAAGCGTTGGAGATGATGTCGTGCTTTTTGGGGTCGTAGGCGCTCTCGTTGATGCCCATGCAGATGGTAACGGCGCCCTCGCCCTTTGCCGGGGCGGTGATGATGACTTTTTTCGCGCCCGCGGCGATATGCGCCTTCGCCTTTTCCGGGTCGGTGAATTTGCCGGTGGATTCCACCACGACCTGCGCGCCCATGTCCTTCCAGGGCAGCGCGGCGGGGTCTTTGCTGGTGAGGACTTTTATGGTTTTACCGTCTATGACAAGGGCGTTTTCGGTTGCTTTGACCTCGCCGTTATAGACGCCGAATGTGGAATCATATTTGAACAAATGCGCCAGTGTTTTGGGGTCCGTCAGATCGTTAATGGCGACGAACTCTATATCCTTGTTATTCATGCCGGCCCGCATCACGAGCCTGCCTATGCGCCCGAAACCGTTTACAGCTACTTTGACAGCCATATTGCCTCCTCGGATAAGTTATGCACCGCTGGCGCGGGCGGTTGGCCGCCGCGCACAGATACTATACCAAAATCTTACCGGCCCGCGCTTTGCCCCAGTTCGTCCGCCTCGGCTTTTCTGACGGACCAGCGCGGCTTGCCGCTGTAACTTTCAAAAGCCAGCCGGGACAAGTCCCCGTAGGCGGCATTCTTGCAGATGACGCCGCCTTCGCCATAGGCGGACATAACCGTTATGAAATCCGCGGGCGCGGCGGCGGCTTTGCCGAAAGCCAGAAACCCCCACTGCCAGCCGTGCCCGTCGTATACGGCCTGCGGCACCAGGCATTTGCCGCTTGCGGGCATGGGCTGGCAGAACGATGCGGCATAACTCTTCCAAAGTTCATCCGCCTCGGCGGCGTATTCATTTTCTAGCACGGTTTTGCCGGCGCGCTTGAACACGATGCCGGCTTTGCCGGGGGTTACGGCGGTTTCCTGATTTCCGATGGTAACGGTGGTTTCCTTCCCCGGCTCCAGATACCGCCAGGCGGAAATGCCGCCGGCGCAGTTGTAAAGCGCGACGGCCTTGCTCAGCTTGTCCTTTTCGCGGACGAAAATAAACGCCGCGCGCAAGTCCATGCCATCCAGCTCGCCGATTTTATAGGCGCGCCCGCAGATGTCGTTCGCCTTATCCGTCCACGATATGATGGCGAACGGCCCGGGACGGGGCTTGCCGGCGGGGGTTACATCCTTGACCTTGTACAGATACGCCGGGGTGGCGCCCTCCTCGGTTATTTTCGCCATGACATAGTTGCCGTTTTTGCGGATGGTGTACTGCTCCCGCCCGTATGAGGACGCGCCCTGCACGGAAAACGAAAGCGGCACAGTCCCCGCAGCGTCGGCATTGCTTGAATCCCGCAGGAAAGCGATGGTTTTGGGCGAGGGATTGTCAAACATTCCGTAATTGGTTTCGGCGTCCTTTATGCCCCAGGCGCGGAAATAGAAATTGGGACCATCGTTGTTGGTGATGCCGCTGGGTGGCAGCAACGGTGTGGAGCCGCTGCTGGCGATGAACATGGAGGTGTACTGCGTGTTCGGCTCGTCATAGCCTACGTATCTGCCCGAATGCCAGCCGGATATATCGGCCCAGGAGGGACACGTGCCCGCGTCAAACAAACCGGCAAGGTCTGAATAAAGAGAAGGGCCTCCGAAGAAAGCCGTTTTTATGGAAGACTGCCCGTCCGCCCTGTGCAGGGCCGACACCGCTTCCGCGGCCTGTCCGGTTCCGGCGGAGGCGGAAGCCGGAACCTGCGGGAGAGGCGAGGGCCCGTTGCCCGGCGAGGATATTTCCGCGGAGCAGGCCAGTCCGGCGCAGGCGAATGCGGCAACCGCTGTCAGAAGACCGGCTTTCATTCTCACATATACATTCTACCAAAAACGGGGCTGTGCGACGAGGCGGAATTTATGCTAATCTCATGGAATATGGATTTTTCCTGGCTATTCGCTTCATCCTCCATTCTGTTCAAGCTGGGGGTTTCAACGGCATTGGGCGGCATAATCGGCCTTGAGCGCGAATTTCATGAAAAGCCCGCCGGTTTCCGCACCAATATAATAATCTGCCTGGGCGCGACGGTGTTTACCATAGCCTCGCTGGCGATAGGCGCCAAATACAATCAGGATCCGGGACGCATAGCCGCGCAGGTGGTAACGGGCGTTGGCTTTCTGGGCGCGGGCGCAATAATGCGAGACGGCAACAGGATATCCGGCCTTACCACCGCAGCGGGAATCTGGCTGGTTTCGGCTATCGGCATGGCGGTGGGGTACGGGTATTATCTGCTGGCCGTGGCCACGGTGGGGCTGACCATTCTGGCTCAGATATATTTCATCCGGCTGGAAGGTTTTTTCCGCAAATTCCTGAGGTTTCAGACGGTCTCGCTTAAATGCGCCGCCAACTGGGACACGTTGCATGACTGCGAACGGCGCATGACGGAAGCCGGCGTCAGGATAGAAAGCTGCAAGGTCAAGAAAGAGGGCGGCAGCTTCGACGTGGACTACCGCATTTCCGGCACGAGCCAGGATATAGACAAAGCCCTTGCCTGCATGATGGACATAAGGGAAATCACGGACCTGGAATACTAGCCGTATGGCTGACACGAAAACAACCATAAGCGAAATTCAGCTTTTCATAGAAGACCTTAAAAAGGACATGCCGGAGATTTTCTCGCAGCGGCAGAATCAGCCGGCGCTGCCTTTTGTGAAAAAACTGCTTTTCAGGGGCGAGCTTTACGACATATCGCCAGCCGACGCGAAAGATTCCTTGTCCGGCGTCATTCTTGAAAACGGGCAGGCCCGCATAACCTGCGATTTCGCCAAGGTCCATCCCAAAAACGCGCTGGAAACCTGGCTGAAAGCCCAGGCCGAGGCGATTATCGCCGAGCGGGCCGCTTTCTGGGGCGGGCAGATGAGCCTTTCCTTTTCCCGGGTCTGCGTCAAAGACCAGAAGACGCTGTGGGGCAGCTGCTCCGGCAGGGGGAACCTGAATTTCTCGTGGCGGCTTATAAAAGCGCCGCCGGCAGTGCTAGATTATCTGATTATTCACGAGCTGGCGCATCTGGTTCACATGAATCACGGGGACGAATACTGGAATTACGTCGCCCAGTGGCATCCGGACCACAAAGCCTGCCGCCGCTGGCTAAACGACCACAAAAACGAGCTTATGTCGGACATAGAGGTTGACAAAATTGATTCCCCACAACAAGCAGCCCCGCAGCCGCCCGCCGGCGGCGGGCCGTCCGCGGAATCCGCATAAACCATCCTTTCGCCGCGAAACCGGGCGTCCGCGCGCCGGAGAAGGCGCGCGCAGGCCCCATAATGCGCCGCCCCGGGGCGCAGCCGGGGGAATGCGGTCGTTTGGTCCGCCGCCCCGTAAAGAGAAAACAGAGGAAACCCTCAAAATCACGGGTTTTGACGCGCAGGGATTTGGCGTCGCCGGAACCGGGGCGGACCGGCCCGCGCTGCCTTATTGCACGCCGGGGGATTTGGTTCGCGCCGCAGTGTCCGTGTCCGGCAGGTATTCCGTTTCCGAAATCCTGCACGCCGGGCCGGGCCGGACCGCGCCGAAATGCCCGCTTTTTTTCAAGCCGGGGGCCAAACGCTGGTGCGGCGGCTGCGATTTCCAGCATCTGGGCTATGACGCGCAGCTTAAAGCCAAAAGCGCCGTCGCGGCGGCCTGCCTTGGCAATGCGGGGCTGCGGGTTGGGCTGGAATCCCCGCTCCCCTCGCCGCTGCACTGGCGCTACCGCAACAAAATGCAGCTGCCTTTCGCCAAATTCGGCGGGCAAGTCCGCGCCGGTTTTTTCCACCCCGGAACGCATGAGCTAGTAGACTGTCCGGACTGCGCCGTCCAGTCCGAAAGCGCCGTCAAAATCGCGCTTGAGGTCAAGGCAATGGCCGCGCATTCCGGCTGGAGCGTTTATAACGAGGACGAGCATACCGGCTGGCTGCGCCACATCTTAATCAGGACGAATTCGCGCGGGGAGGCGATGATATCTTTCGTCGGCAACGGCGAGCCGCGCTTTAATCTCACAGCCGCCGCGCAGAAGCTGGCTTACCGGCTGCCCCAGATAAAAAGCGTTTACCTTAACATCCAGATGGAGCAGACTTCCGTCGTTTTAGGCCGCCACTGGGAAAAACTGCTGGGCGAGACGCAGCTGGAGGAAAAAATCTGCGGCAGGCGGTTTTTGTTCTACCCCGGCTCTTTTCTGCAGGTAAACACTGCGGCGGCGCAGGAACTCTACAAGACGGCGGCGCAATTTCTGGCGCAGGGCGCGCGCGCGGCGGAGCTTTACGATCTGTACTGCGGGATAGGCGTCATCGGCCTGAGCGTCGGCGCGGGGTTCAAGCGGCTGACCGGCATAGAGGAAAACGCCGGCGCGGCGGCCTGCGCGTGGAAAAACGCGCGCCTCAACAACATCCCCAACGCCAGATTTATCGCCGCAAAGGCGGAGGATTTTTTCTCAAAAGGCGCGGCCTTTTCAAACAGCGCCGCCGTCATCATGGACCCGCCGCGGACCGGCTGCTCGCCCAAACTGCTGACCGCGCTTAACAACACGCTGGTCAAAAAGATAGTCTACATCTCCTGCAATCCCGAAACTTTCGCGCGCGACGCCAAACTCCTGACGCGCTCTAGTTTTGAGCTCAAGCGCGTAAAACCCGCCGACCTGTTCCCCCAGACCGCGCAGGTGGAACTGGTCGCGTTTTTTGAACGGAGAAACAGATGAGCATATTCCGGACCAAATCCGTGGACAGGATACTTGCCGAGTGTCATGACGGGCCGCATCTCAAGCGCGCGCTGGGCGCGCTGGACATCACCCTGATAGGCATAGGCGCGGTAATCGGCGCGGGAATTTTCACCATGGTGGGCGAGGCGGCCACCGGCGCGGCAAGCGGCCATCCGGCGGGGCCGGCGCTGATGCTGTCTTTTCTGATAACAGCTATCGCCTGCGGTTTCACCGCGCTCTGCTATGCGGAATTTGCGGCGATGGTGCCCATCGCCGGCAGCGCCTACACCTACGCCTACGCCACTCTGGGCGAGTTGGCGGCCTGGATTATCGGCTGGGATTTGATTATTGAATACGCCATAGGAAACGTAGCCGTCGCCATAAGCTGGTCCGGGTATTTCAACGATTTGCTGCTGAATGTCTTCGGCGTCGGATTCCCGCTCTGGCTGAGGACGGATTACCGCAGCTTCATTCATAACGGGCTGGATTTGTCCTCGGTTCCGCATGTGCTGGGCGTGCCGGTCATATTCAACCTGCCGGCGGTGCTGGTGGTGCTGGCTATCACCGCGCTGCTGGTGCGCGGCGTGCGGGAAAGCGCGTCTTTCAACGGCGTGATGGTCGGCATAAAACTTCTGGTGCTGGCGATATTTATAGCCTTCGGTTTTTATTACTTTGACCCCAAAAACTGGGTTCCGTTCGCGCCCGGCGGCTGGAAGGGGATACAGGCCGGCGCAGCCATCGCATTTTTCGCCTATATAGGTTTTGATGCGGTTTCCACCGTCTCGGAAGAAACGCGCGACCCCAAACGCGATATGCCCATAGGAATTATCGGCTCCCTTGCAATCTGCACGCTGATATATATTCTGGTTACCGCCGCGCTTACCGGCATGATGCCCTTTGACGCCATCCGCGCCAAAGCGGCGGAGCCGCTGCTTGTGGGGCTGGAATACCATCACGCCAGCCGGTGGCTGATAACGTTGGTGGCTTTAGGCTCGGTGGTGGCGACGACGGCGGTGCTGCTGGTGTTCCAGCTCGGCCAGCCGAGGATATTTTTCGCCATGAGCCGCGACGGGCTGCTGCCGCCGGTATTTGAGCGCGTGCATCCCGTGTACAGGACGCCGCATATAACCACCATATGGACCGGCGTCGCCGTGGCCGCGCTGTCGGCCTTCTGCAATATAGAGGAGATGGCGAATTTGTGCAATATCGGCACGTTGTTCGCGTTCATACTGGTCTGCGCGGGAATTATCGTGCTGCGAATCAAGGACCCCGCAAGGCCGCGCCCGTTCCGCGCGCCTGGCGGTTTTGCCACGCCCATACTGGGAATACTTTTCTGCGTTTATCTGATGGCCGGACTTGGCGGGACGACATGGCTGCGCTTTGTGCTCTGGCTGATTATCGGACTGGCGATATACTTCCTGTACGGCAGAAAACGCAGCGTGGTCGGCGCGGCTCAATAGCCCCGTTCCGGCGCCAGGAATCTCGAAATTCCGCACAGGAATGCCCCGCCAGCCGCGCCAAATTCCGCAATCCGACTGCGATTTCCGGGTTATAGATAGCATCCCCGAAATTGCGGATTTATGGGGGGCTGTTAATCTGCGTTAATCTGCATAATCTGCGGGGCATCTGCGGTAAAATGCCGTTTCGTCAGAGAACCCGCATGACGGTTCCCGCGGGCGGGGAAACAAAAGCATGGGTCATGCGCCGGCAACGCCGGTTTTGCTTTTCCCGCCGCGCAAGCTGTTTTCATTTACGCATTCAACTCTATCGCGGCGGCGGTTAAACGCAGATGCCCCGCAGATTATGCAGATTAACGCAGATTGGCTCAACGGCATTCCATGCGAAGCAATTTTAGCGGCGGAGGCAAATCAGAACCAAATTTACGGGATAGGAGCTTGTCCCGAATTTAGGATACTGTCCCCATTGGCACGTCGCATTCCGGTTCTAGCTATGAAGCATGAATGGTGGCCCAAACTGGATAATATTAAGAACTTTCAGCGCTCCATTTTCATGGGCGTGACAGTTTTTGTTGGATTAACAAGTAATACTTGGCAATTAAGAAGCAACAACGATTTTTCTATGCGCGCTAAATATTTTAAGAAATAGGGTGTTTTTGGAACAGCCAACGCAACCGACGCATTGGGGTATTTATTTTTTAGTTCGGCTATAGTAAAAAAGCCTCTCGCTACGCGGTCAAGAACTTGAGTCTCTGTATAACTTAGGCCATAACGAGCACTACCCCTGCGTGAACTTGTTCCTCCTTTCGCTTCTATCAGCAGAACCCCTTTCTGCTCATGTCTGGCCGTTATATCAATGCCTTTTTGCGTTGTAGTTAAAACACTTTCTATGATATACCCCTCTATTTTCAGATATTGGCAAACCGCATCAATAACCGCATTTTCATCCATGTCTAGGATTGTTTCATTCATAAAATTCAGGGTCAATCCCCTCATCATTTGTTTCTGCGCTAGTGAATTCCTGTGGTAATTGCCAGTATTCAGGGCAATCGGTATCCGGCAAGCGACTATTCGCTAACATATCCTCAGTAATTGCATTGCACCGGACCTTGTGGATTTTTTCTTTCCGTGTAATATCGCGAACAAAACTCTGCCATCTTTGAAAAGACTGTCCCGGAGGAACCCAAATATCAACATTCCGGCGTCCTTTGCCCATCACAGCTTCGACTGCTACAGAAAAATCAAAATCTCCACTGAGGAGAATCGCTTTATCATATGCATGTAAATCCATCGTGTCTGCTAGCATATCAACAGCCAAACGGGTATCTGTTAATTTTTCTTGGCGCATTTTGCCCGCATGTTTTTCGAAATATCCAGGGATTACTATCAACCTATCTACCGAGCGCACGGCATCTAGCCATATTTTCTGATTAGCAACTTCCTGACTATTTAGTTCAGTGTAAGGATTTACAAGGGCAGTATAATATTTAATCCAAGCGAGATGTTCCCCTTCTTCCAAAAAATATTTTTCTGCAAGCTTCCGAAAATTACACCAACCTAAGCCAATAGGAACTTGCTTATTATTTTTTATGGAGTAATAGAAATTGAATCCATCAATATACATCCAGACTTTTTTCATAACTGTCCCGCTTAGCCAGATTGTACCGCTTGCGGTGCTACAGCGGGCCAGCGGGCCAACGGGCCAACGGGGACAGTATACTAAATTTTTTCAGCGGTCAGGATTTGATAGGTTTTGCCTGGTTTTATCTGGCGGGGATGCGCGTCAAATTCTGCGGCGAACTGTCCGTGTCATCCGCCGCGTCGGCTCTCGCAACCAATTTCCGGGCTAAATTACCGGCGCCGGAATTCTCTCCCGCGCTCGGGAAACGACCCCGGGCAGACGTGACTTCCCGTCCTGCAATCCTGCCATCCCGCGGAAAATTATTTTTTGAGGACGAAGAGGTAGAGGTCGCCGGAGGCTTTCATGCCGCTGGCTTCGGCGGCGGCTTTTTTGCCGGAACCCCAGAACAAATCCAGCCTGCCGGGGCCGCGTATGGCAGAGCCGGTGTCCTGCGTCGCTATGAAACGGCTGAACTGCCGGAAAGAGGTTATTTTGCCGCTGTCGTCGGCAACGGGACGGGTGGAGCTTATCATGCCGGCAAGCCCCAGCGGAATTACCTCCGGGTCAATCGCCACGGACCTGCCGGCGGTGAGAGGCCGGTCTATGGCGCCGTGCGGCTCCTCCCCGGCGGGCATGACGCGGAAAAATATGTAGCGCGGATTGAGGTTTATGATGCGCGTCTCCCTGCCGTTGTCCATGGACGTCATGTATTTGATGAAATCGGCAAAAGACATGGCCGGGATTTCGCCGCAATCCATAAGAATGCGCTGAACGCTTTTATACGGCCAGCCGTTGGCGCCGTCAAAACCCAGCCGCAACGCGGAGCCGTCGGGGAAACGCGCAAAGCCGGAGCCCTGTATCTGCAAAAGCATAATCTCCGCCGGGTGGGCTGACCACGCGAACTCCAGCCCTTTGCCTGCAAGCGCGCCGTTTTCAATCTGCTCGCGGGAATGGTATTTGGCAAGAGAGCCGTCCGGTTTTTTCATCCCGTAGTCAAAACCGGGGGCGGGGCTTTCCCTTACCAGGTCCGGCGGTCTGAGATAGAGCGCATGGGTATGCGCGGAATCAGAGGACGCGGCAACCGGGATGTCCGCCTCGTAATAGCCGGTGATTGTTATGTGGTTGCTGCCGTCGTCCGCCACGGATTTGTAGGCGGTAAATTCCGCGCCGACGGTTTTGCGTATTTCGTCAAGCGTTTTGCCGGATGAAAAAAGCTCTATAAGCCTGGCGGCGGAGCGGCGCAGCAGCGGGGCCCCGTATGTTTTTCCGCCAAGTTTTATGGAGAATGAATCCGGTTTCTCGCGCCAGTATTCCAGATTGGCGCGCACCGCGGAGAGGAAACCGGCCCTTTCCATGTCGTCGGCGAAATCCGGCATTTCGGAAGGGGACACCGGGGAAACGCCCCTTAAGGGTTGCGATGCGTTATCTGGATATGCGCGGTCGCCCGGCGGCAGGCGCGGGCACTGCGGTTTGATTGCGTCCGGTTCAGGCGGAATGGGGACTTCCAGAATCTGCGGCGGTATGGAGGAAAAGTTCCTGCTTAGCACTGCGGGCGGCTCCGCCAGGGCGCAGGCCCCGGCAAAGCACAGGCAGAATATCGCCGCCGCAAGTGTTTTCATAGGTGTTATTCGGTCGCCGGCATCGCTTCCCTCATCTTGGCGAAAAAGCTTTTTATCATCACAAGCTGGTCGTAGGGCAGCCTTATGCCGCGCTTGGTCCAGCCTTTGTAGGACACGTCGTCCTGCCATTCGCGCAAGTCTATGCCGGTGGAGTCCATGTATATCGTTATGCGCGCGACAAGCATCAGTCCCGGACGCTTGGCGTACCTGCCGATTTCCTCTTCTTTTATGGCGGTCGGCTCCGGCGGAAGTTTCTCCAGCGCTTCCAGAATTCCGGTCACTATGGCGGGGCTCATGGTAACGCCGGAACGGGTGGGGCCGGTGTAAGTGTCGCCCTTGAGGTATTTCCTGATGGAGCCGTAAGGATGTCCGCGATACTCGTCCACGGAAAATTTGATTTCCGAACCGCTGCCCGATTTTATAGCTCCGATATCCTGTAAAACCTTGAAGCCGCCCTGCGGCATAAGCCCTCCATGCGCGAAATAGTGTTTGTATTCTATGTTACGGAATGGTAAATGTCAATGACGGTTTGCTATACTTTCGCTGGAGGCGGAATCATGAGTTTCATATCCAAGCTTGCCGGTGAACTGGACGGTTGCGTAAGCGAGGCTATCATAAACCGCGAGCAGTGCGTGCGGATAATGGCGCGCGCGCAGGCAAAACACGCTGCCTCGCGCATGCAGGCGTCCACATGGATTACAATCATAGCGGGGCTCAGTTTTGCGCTGGGCATATCGCTGATATGCGCCTATAACTGGGACAAAATTCCGCCTTTGGCAAAGGTGCTTGCATTCAACGTTCTGCTCCTGGCGACGGGCGAAGCCGCGCTGGCGCTGCGCGCAAAGCACGGGGCCTGGGCGTTGGCTCCGGCGGCGTTGTGGTTTTTCATGCCTGCGATAGGCATAGGGCTTTATGCGCAGGTGTTCCAGTTGTCCGGCGACCCGGTAAAGCCGTTTTTTGCATGGGCGATGCTTTCGCTTCCGTTGGCGTTATGGTGGGAGGGCGGCAAAATTGCATTTGCCGAGGCTGCACTGCTGGTGTATGTGCTTTTCGCCGGAGCGTTCGGCCACGGCACAGTCATGACGCTGTCGGATATGTGGGCCGGCATGCCCGCGTCCGATATGCGGCTGGCCTGGCTGTCTGCCGGACTGGTTATAGCGGCCGGCGCATATATTACGGCCAGGAAATTGCGAAACCAGGCCGTCTGGTTTGCAGGAGCTTTGCTCGTCTGGATCATAATGCTCACTCATCACACCCGGATGTTCCACTGCGCGGACCCCGGTATGATAATGTTTGCCGCCGCCTCCGCCGCGCTGGTGTGCATAGGCGTCGGCGCGGAGTATTCCTGCGGAGAAACCGGATTGCCGTTTATCGTATGGTTTGCCGTTATGTACGGCGCGGGTTTCCTTTACAAGCACGATCGGCTGCACGGCTTTGGCGGCGGCGGGATAACCGCAAACGGCATTATGCTGCTTTGCGGCATATACGCAGCCGCCGCCGCCTTTTTCCTGTTTGGCAGGAAACCGGTATTCAGCGCGGACCCGCGCAGCGAGAAAGCGGCCAGAATCATTATGCTGCTGTTTACCGGAATGCTGTGCCTTTTATCCGGCCAGTTCACTGTTGCGGCGGCAGTGGCGGCGAATATAGTCCTGTTTGGCTCCGGCGCGGGGCTTATATGGCACGGGATGGTTTCGGGGAATTTGAAGCATGTGGACTATGGGGTTACGGTTGTGACCGTCATGCTGTTCACCAGATTCCTTGATTACTTCGGCTCCATGCTCACAAGCGGGAGCGCGTTTATCGCCGCTGGCTGCGCGCTGGCGATGTTCGCATATTTTATACGCAAGGGCAGGAAAATCGCAAGAGCGCAATCTTCCACGGACGGAGGCGGCATATGAGCAGATACCGCCTGTTTTTGTGCGCGCAAATACTTGTTTTTGCCGTCTGGGGCGCCAAGCTGCTGTCCGGGCATACAAATTCCGCCGTCGTATGGCTGGACACAAGGCCGGTTGACCCGCGCGATTTGCTGAGCGGGCATTACATCGCCCTGTCATATCCGGCAGCGGATCTGCGAGGCCTGAACTGCGGTCCGCAGCCTGACATTTTCGTGAAGCTGGAGCCGGATTCCGTTCCCGTGCAGACAATGCAGGGGCCTGTTCTGCTGTATCACGCGGCGGCCTGCTCCGCCGAAAAAAGCGGCGGCGGGATTTGGGTCCGGGCAATGCAAAACGGCGGGAATGCCGTGTACGGCATAGAACGGTTCTATCTGAACGAAAACAATCCCATCCGTTTTGCCAAGTCCGGCAATCTGGCGGCAAAAGTGCTGGTAAATTCCGGCGGAGACATGCGCATAACCGCCGTTGCGGAAAAAAACCAGTAAAACCGAGCCGGCAACCGCAAATTCGGCAACTATGATAGAATTGTCCTGCTACTCCTTCGCGCGTGTATACAGGGGGCTTTTATGAAACCGGTTAGCTTGCTTATTCTGGCTGCGTTCTGCGGCGTTGCGGGCGCGGATGAACTGCGCGTGGTCGCATGGTCGCCTTCGGGCGAGAATGTGCAGGACGGCGTTTCTCAGATAACGGCCACTTTCAACCGGCCCGCCGCCGCGCTTGGCGCGCAGATGCAGAACTGCCCGTTTACGATGACCCCCGCGCTGAAAGGCCGCTGCCGCTGGGCCGGCACGCAAACCCTGATTTTCGAGCCTGACACCCCGCTTGCCCCCGCAACCGGCTATGAGGTCAAAATAGCGAAACAGATAGTTTCCCAGCCTTCCTGCGAGGCGATGCCCGAGGATTTCAAATGGACTTTCGCCACCGAACGCCCCCAACTGCGGGAAACAAAGCCGGAAGACGGTTCCGGCTGGATAGATGTGAACGCTGTTTTGTTTGCCAGATTCACTCTGCCTATGCAGCAGTCGCTCCTGCGGGATTTTGTGGTTTTGGAGGAAAAGAGTGAAAGCGGCGGCAAGTCTGAAGTTGCGCTCGGCATCCGCCATGCCACGGCGGAGGAGATAAAAAGCCTCTGGGGCGACTATGCGCTGGAGTCTGACAAGACGCTTTCCACCTCCACGGTGATGGCGCTAAAACCGGCGCGTCCGCTGCATCCCGAAAGCCGCTACCGGCTTGTGTTCAAAAAGGACATGCCCGCGGAAACCGGCAATCTGGGCATTATCGCGGAGCGTGTTGTAAATTTCTCCACCTGGCGCAACTTCGCTTTTGCCGGCGCCTCCGCGCCGTCCTGCCTGCCGGGGGAGGCGGTGGTCAGCTTCACCAATCCCGTGCGTTACGGCGATTTGCTGGACAATCTGTCGCTGGAGCCGTCCTCCGCGGCGGCAAAGGCGGCGGAAGGCTACCGCCGCGAGAACACCGGCGACGAGGATGCCGACAAACGGGTTTACAGCCATACGCTGAGCTGGGTCCCGCTTAGCCCGGGCAACCCGGTCAAATTCACCATACGCGCCGGCCTCAAGGACGCCTTCGGCAATGTGCTGGAAAAAGACGCGCAGGCGCAACTCATCCCGCCGGATTACTGCCCCAGGATGTCCATGTCCGAGGGATTCGGCATACTGGAAAGCTACGGCAAGCCGCGCCATCCGGTTACGGCCATAAATGTGATGTCTGCCGCGATTCAGAAAAAAGCCGTCGCGGAGAATGAAATCATTCCGCTTTACAACGACATGGTCTCCGGTGCGACCACATGGTATGAGGGCGCGCCCGCGCAGCGATGGAATCCCAACGACAAACGCAATATTTCGGTGCGCACTTTCGCGGATTTGTCGCCCGCGCTTAAGGGCAAAGGCGGCGTTGTTTTCCTGCGCGTCAACAATGACGGGACACAATGGCATTCCGCGGCGGATAATGTAACCCGGCTGGGGCTGATGTTTAAGACCTCGCCGCAGAGTTCGCTTGTCTGGGTAAGCTATCTGAAAACCGGCGCGCCGGCTGCCGGCGTCCCCGTGCAGATACGCGGCGACGACAATAAAATCCTCTGGCGGGGCGCCACCGGCAGGGACGGTTTCGCGCAGGCGCCGGGCTGGGCCAAACTGGGGGCCGTCGCCAAAAACAGATGGGAAAGGCCGCGGCTGTGGGTGTTCGCCAAAGACCCGCAGGGCATGGCCGTGCTGGCAAGCGATTTTCACGGCGGCATAGAGCCGTGGCGCTTCAACGTGTCATCGGATTATTCCCCGGCGGCGCGCGACTACCGCGGCGAGCTGTATGCCGAGCGCGGCGTCTACCGCCCCGGCGAAACCGTCAATCTCAAGGCCGTGTTCCGCAAAAACGAGAACGGCGACTGGGCCTATCCCGGCGTTAAAACCGTGCTGGTTACAATTCAGGACCCGCGCGGGGTTGCCGTGTATTCCTCCACCGCCGCGGTTTCGGGGCTTGGCTCCTTTGACTTGTCATACAAGGTTGGCGAGCTTGCGTCCACCGGCTGGTGGAATGCCAGCGCGGCGGAGTATCATCAGCCGCCCGCCAAACCCGCCAAAGACGATGAAGGCGACGATATCGCCGCCGAAAAGGTGATGGACGCGCTTACAGAGCGCGAAATCGCCGCCCAGGCCGAGGGCCGCCCGGAGCCGGATTTAGAACAGCTTGTCGGCGGCAAGGGGGGCAATGCCGCGTTGGCCGGCGGCGGTTTGGGCACGGAGCAGGGGGGGGCAAAAGCCGACGAAGCCGCGGATCCGGACGCCTCCGGTGGCAGCCTGCGGCTTGAGGCGCAGTTCCGCGTGGAGGCGTTCAAGCCCGCCGTGTTTGAAACCCGCCTCATACCGGATGCGACGCAGTATTTCCCCGGCGGCGAAATGCGCATGAATATGGAGGCGTATTACCTGCAGGGCGCGCCGCTGGCCGGCGCGCCGGTGGAATGGAAAATGCAGTTCTTTCCGGTGAATTGCGCGCTGTCTTTATGCAGGCAAGACTACTGGTTCGGTAAAACGGCGCAGTTTCCCGTGTCGGACGCCGTGTCTGGAATTTCCGGGCTGAATGCGGACGGCAAGGCCGTGATAACCGTCGCGCTGCCCGCGGGATACGATACCGCGCTGTACGCTGTTTTTGAAGTTTCGGCCACAAGCCCGGAGCGCCAGCGCCTGTTCGCCAGAGAGGAGGTAATGCTGCATCCCGCGGAGTTTTATCCCGGAATCCGCTATCGCAGCGACGACCGTTCCAATTCCTTTGCGAAAGGCAAGCCTGCCCTGATTGACCTGGCCGCCGCGCGTTACGACGGCGTTTTGGCTTCTGGCGTGCCGGTGGAATGCGCGGTTGAGCGGCGCGAGCATGTCAGCGTCCGCCGTGTCGGCATCGCGGGCCGGCTGGAATGGGCCAGCGAGGAAAAGCGCGTGCCGGTGTCCACATTCTCTTTTGTCTCCTCCACGGGCCCGTACACGTTGGACTTTTCCTCGGCTGCCGCCGGAGAATATGTGATTACCGCCTCGGCCACCGACAGCCTCGGCAGAAAAGCCGTGTCCAGCTCCAGCTTCTTTGTCTTCGGCGACGGCGAGGGCTGGTGGCCGCGCAGGGACACCGATATCATAGAGCTTGTCGCCGACAAGAAAAGCTACAAGCCCGGCGAAACGGCCCAGATTCTCGTGAAATCCCCCTATTCCGAGACGCGCGCCATTGTTACCATAGAGCGCGAAGGCGTCATGGACAAATGGCTTACCCGCTTCAACGGGGGGGTGAATTACATCACCGTTCCCATAACCGATGCGCATGTGCCCAACGTCTATGTGGGCGTCGCGCTGGTGCAGGGCAGAACCGCCGAAAACAAGTTTGACGACGAAGGCCTTGACGCCGGCAAGCCCCAGGCCAAGTTCGGCTACATAAACCTGAACGTGGACCCGGGCGGCAGGAAGTTGGACGTTGCCGTCTCCTCCGACAAGACGGATTACCGGCCCGGCGGCGAGGTGACCCTTGAGGTGGCGGCCTCGCTGGGCGGTAGGCCGGCGGACGCGGAAGTCTCCGTCGCTGTGGTGGACGAGGGCGTGCTTGCGCTTACCGGATACCGCGCGCCGGACATATTCGGCTCCTTCTACGGTCCGCGCCCGCTTGCGGTCTGGACGGCGGATTCGCGGCTTTATGTGATAGGCGAGCGTAATTTCGGCCAAAAAGGCGAAAACCGGGGCGGCGGCGGTTCCGGCTCCGGCGGCGGCGGGCCGGGGGTTGATTTGCGCTCCCGCTTTGTCCCGACCGCCTACTGGAACCCCTCGGTGCGCACCGGCCCGTCGGGCAGGGCGAAAGTCAGCTTCAAACTGCCGGACAACATAACGCGCTTTAGAGTTATCGCCGTGGCGCATACGCTTAAGCAGTTCGGCTACGGCGAGGCGGCGTTTACCGTCTCCCAGCCGCTGGCGCTGCGGCCCAGCCTGCCGCGTTTTGCGCGCAACGGCGACATGTTCAGGGGCGGCGTCGTGGCCGGCAACTACACCGGCGCGGATTCCACGGTTACAGTGTCCATAGAGCCTTCCGGCGACGCGGTGCGCGTCGGTTCCGGCTGGGCCAGGGACGTGTTCATACCGCAGGGCCGCTCGGCGGAAATAACATGGGACATGACTGCCGTCCGCCAGGGGGAATCCTCTTTTGCGTTCAAGGCCTTGTCCGGGGGGGAGAGCGACGGCCTGCTCAAAAGTCTGAATGTGAGCGAGCCGGTCCGCCTCCAGACCGCCGCGGCATCCGGCGTTACCGAAAGCTCCGTCTCCGAACAGGTGGCAAAGCCGCCGGCTTCTTCCGACGCCAGGGCGGATATAACCGTTTCTCCCAGCGCGGCGGGGGGGCTTAAGGAGAGCATGAAATTCCTGCTGGATTATCCCTACGGCTGCCTTGAGCAGAAAATATCCGCGCTGATGCCCTATCTCGCAGGCGGGGACATGGCCGAAAACCTGGGCATAACCGAGGCCGCGCAGTGGAAACCCGCCGCGCAGAAGACCATAGATTCCTTTGCGGCATATCAGCACCCTTCCGGCGGTTTCGGCTATTGGAGCGAAAATCCGCAGCCGGACCCGTATATCACCGCCTATGCGTTGGATGCGTTTAGCATGGCTAAGGAAGCAGGGCTTGATGCCGGCTCCGCGCCGGCGGCTGCCGCCAAATGGCTGGAACAATGGCTGTCCGACCAATCCCGCTGGGCGTATCCGTATTCCCAGCCCGAGCTTTATGCGGCGCGCGCGTACGCGCTGTATGCGCTGTCATTGCATGGGAGGCCGCAGCCTGGCGTGTTCGGCAGCCTCTACGAGAACCGGGGCCAGCTGCCGCTTTCGGGCCGGGCCTGGCTGCTTAAATCCGCGCCGTATATGACCGCCGTTTCCAGCGCGGCGGACGCGCTTTCCGGCGAAATTCTCAGCATGGCGCGCTATTCGCCGGAAACCATGCATTTTGAGGACGCGTTTTCCCAGGAGCCTGGCTGGCTGCACCAAAGCCCGGTTACGGAGACCGCCGTCTGCCTGGATGCGCTGCTGGCTTACAAAAAAGGCTTTCCGGGAGATGAAAAAGCGGTCCGCTGGCTGGTTCAGGAGCGCAAAAACGCTGGCCGCTGGCGCACCACTCACGAGAATGCCGCTGTCCTGCGCGCGCTGTCCCGGTTTTACGGGATATACGAGAAAGACGAGGGTTCCTTCACCGGATATGTGTTCTCCGAGCCGTCCGGGGACAGAAAACTGCTCTGGACCGGAGATTTTGTCAACCGCACGCCGCTTTCGGCGTCGTCCTCCTTCAAGCTGGACGCGCTCTCCGGCGCGGACGGGACCGCGCGGCTGCTGTTTTCTCTGACCGGCAAGGGCAGGCTTTATTACAACATCGCGCTGCGCTATTATCCGCAGGCCGCCGCCCCGGCGGAGAATGCGGGGTTTGAGGTGGAGCGCAAAACGGTTCCGCTGCGCTGCGTGAATGCGCCCTCCGTGCAGCCCTGCTCGCCGCCGGCCCTGTCGGAGCGCGCGGTTGTCACTCTGACTGTAAAGACCAGGACGGGCCGCTCTTTTGTCGCGCTGGAGGACCCCGTTCCGGCGGGATACGAGATAGTGGACCCGTCTTTTTCGGTTGAAAGCAGCGGGGATGCCGCCGCGCTGGACAAAGCGCAGGGGGAGGCTGACTGGATGACGGGTTTCACCCGCCATGAGATTTACGACGACAGGATAATCGCTTTTGCCGACTATCTGCCCGCGGGGGAGCATAAATACTCCTACCTGGTGCAGGCGGTTACTCCGGGAAAATTCGCCCAGCCGCCGGCTTATGCCGAGCAGATGTACGAGCCGGAAGTCTACGGCCATAACGCCGCAGCCGTGGTGGAAATAGGCAGGTGATTTTCCGCGCGGCGCTTTTATTGGCGCTGCTTTGCCCGTGCGCGCGCGCGGCGGCGATTTCTCCGCGCGGATGCTCGCCGGTTGTAACCGACCGCTACGGCGGCGCGCTGCGCGTGTTCCTGTCGCCCGGACAGTCGTATTCCCGCCCCGTCTCCATTGACGAAGTCTCCCCCTGGCTTGTGCTGGCCGCGCTGGCGGCGGAGGACAAGCGTTTTTTCTCCCATCCGGGCGTTGACATGCGCGCCGCATTGCGCGCGCTGTGGCAGAACGCCAGTTCCGGCAGGACGGTTTCCGGCGCCTCCACCATCACTCAGCAGCTTGCCCGCTCGCTTGACCCCGCTCCGCGCACTCTGGGCGCCAAGCTGCGCGAGACGCTTACCGCGCTGCGGCTGGAGCGCAAACTCTCCAAGCGGGAGATTTTGGAGAGCTATTTCAACTCCGCGCCCTACGGCGGCAATGTCTACGGCGTTGAGGCCGCAAGCCGGCTGTATTTCGGGACGTCCGCGGCGGAACTGTCTCCCGCGCAGGCCGCGCTGCTTGGCGGCATTCCCAAATCGCCGGTAAAATACGACCCGCTTGCCCATTTTGCTGCGGCGGCGGGGCGCCAGCGCATTGTGCTGCGCCGGATGTTTGACGCGGGCTATATCAACGAGCGGATTTACACGCTCGCGCTGGCGGAGAAACTGTATATTCGCCATGACGCGCGGCCTTTTCTTGCGCCGCAGCTTGCGTTGCGCGCCGCGCGGCTTTCGCCCGGCCTCTGCTCGGTGAAAACCACCATAGACCCGCAAATCCAGACTTATTTCCAGAACCTGCTAAAGGCGAGAATAGACAAGCTGTCCCGGCAGAATGTAACCAACGGCGCCATGGTCGCGCTGGACAACCGCACCGGAGACATCCTGGCGTGGGTCGCCTCCGCCGATTTTTCGGACGGCAGGCATGGCGGGCAGATAGACGGGGTTGCCGCGCTGCGTCAGCCCGGCTCCGCGCTGAAGCCTTTTGTCTACGCGCTGGCTTTTTCAAAAGGCTGGCGCGCCTCGGATATTATTGACGACAGCCCCGCCTTCTTCCCCGGCGGCTTCTCGCCCAAAAATTACGACGAGACTTTTCACGGCCCCGTGTCCTTGCGCGAGGCGCTGGCCTGCTCGCTGAATGTCCCCGCGGTAAAGCTGGCCGACAGGCTGGGCCCGCCGGCCATACTGGACGCGCTGCATAAATTCGGGTTCGCCTCGCTGGACGGCCCGGCGGAAAAATACGGGCTTGGCATCGCCCTGGGCGACGGAGAGGTTGCGCTTGCGGAACTGGCCGCCGCGTACTGCGCGCTGGCGCGCGGCGGCTCGCTGATAGAGCCGGGATTTATCCCGGCTTCCGCGCCGCGTCCGGCGCGCCGCGCCATAGACCCGGTTTCGGCCTATATCGTTACCGATATACTGTCGGACAACTATGCCCGCGCGCGGGCTTTCACGTTGGATTCGCCGTTCAATCTGCCTTTTGCTTTTGCCGCCAAAACCGGCACCAGCAAGGATTACCGCGATAACTGGGCCATAGGCTACACGCCGGAATGGACAATCGCCGTCTGGACGGGAAATTTCAGCGGAAAGCCGATGCGCAAAGTTTCCGGCATAAGCGGCGCGGGGCCTGTTTTGGGCGATGCCGCGGCGTATATGTATTCAAAACGCCCGTCGGGCGAGTTCGCCGTCCCGCCGGGGATAAAACCCGCCGAAGTCTGCTCCTCCACCGGCAAATTGCCGGGGCTGGACTGCCGCCAGACGCGCAGGGAGGTTTTCTCCTATAAATACCCGCCGGACCCCGCGCCCGCGCCGGAGCAGTCCGCCGCGCGCGCTGTCCGGCGGCAGATGCCGTCCGTTGATTTCCCCAAAAACGGCGACGTGTTCAAGATAGACCCCGCCGCTCCGCGCGCCTCGCAGCAAATCGCGCTGAAAGCCGCCGGCTTGCCGGGGGGGGCTGCGGCGCGGTGGATTGTTGATTCAAAACCGGCGGATATGTGGTGGCCGCTGAAGCCGGGCCGCCATACCGCGCGGTTTATCTGGACGCAGGACGGCAAAACCGCCAAATCCGCCCCGGTTGGATTTACCGTGCTTGAATGAGGTGTTTTACCAGCGCCGCGAATGCGGCGCGGCGGTGGCTTATGAGGTTTTTTTCCGCGAAAGAAAGCTCGGCAAGCGTTTTGCCGTCCGCAATTATGAAAAGCGGGTCGTAGCCGAAGCCGTTTTCCCCGCACGGCGCAAAACCTATCCCGCCTTCCAGCCTGCCCTCTTCGGTGATGACTCTGCCGTCCGGGAAAGCCAATGCCGCCACGGTGCGAAAGCGCGCCGTCCTTTTCCCGGCGGGTATCGTGGCCATTTCGCGCAGCAACTTTTCGTTATTGGCGGCGTAATCGCGTTCCCTGCCGCAATATCTTGCGCTGTAGACGCCGGGCGCGCCGCCAAGCGCGTCAACTTCCAGCCCGGTGTCGTCTGCGAGGGCGGCAATGCCGCTTTGCCGGCAGGCGGAAACCGCCTTTAGAACGGCATTTTCCTCAAGCGTTTTGCCGGTTTCCTCCGGCATGGCCAGCGACGGGAAATCCGCCAGCGTCCTGTAAACCGGCCCCGCCGGCAGCAGCGAGATTATTTCCCTTGCCTTGTCCGCATTGGCGGTGGCAATAAGAATTTCAGCCATTGGGCAGCCGGGAGATGGCGTCTTTTATGCTCTCTTTTTTAGAGGAGGCCTGTTCAAGCCGGGCGCAGACTTCGTCAACCTTCTCTTTGGGGGCGCGGGTCTTGAAATTCTCGTTGGCAAGCTGGGCGGAGCAATGCGCCATTTCCTTTTCCAGTTTTTCCAACTCGCCCTGCAGGCGCAACTTTTCGGCGGCGAAATCTATGACGCCGTGGCCGTCCAGCCAGATTTCCACGTCGCCAAACACCGTGGTAACCCAGCCGGAGGGGGGGGCGGATTGCGCCGTTTCCAGCGCGGACGCCTTCGCCAGACGGCATATGTAGGAGGAAGCGGCGTTCTGAAGCAGCTTTCTGCTTTCCTCGCCGCGCGGGTTTACGCGGACGGCTATCTCTTTTGCCGGGTGGATATTGTAGAGCGAACGGATGGTGCGCAGCGCGGTGGTTACGCCCATCACAAGCTCCATCTCCTTCGCCGCCGCCTCGTCAAAGCGCGACTTGTCCGGCTGGGGGAATTGCTCGCTGATTAGAAATTCCGCTTTGCCGCCGGTGTGCGGGCGCAATGCGGCGGCAAGTTCCTCGGTGATAAAGGGCATGAACGGATGCAGCGCCTTCAATGCGCCCTCCATTATGTGGACAAGTATGGCCAGCACGGTTTCCCTGTCCGCCGCGTCGTCTGCGGCCAGGCGCGGCTTGGCAAGCTCAACATACCAGTCGCAATAATCGTCCCAGAAGAAACGATACAGCGCCAGCGCGGCTGAGGCAGGGTCGTAGGCGGCCATGCTGTGTTTTGCCTGGCGTAATGCGGCGTTGTAGCGGTGCAATATCCATCTGTCGGCGAGGTTTTCCGGCTTCTGCGGCGGCGCGGGGATTTTGGCGCCTTCCGGCAAATTCATCAGCACGAAGCGGCAGGCATTGTAGATTTTGTTGCAGAAATTGCGCGGGCCGACATTGGATTCCTCGGCGAAAGGAATATCCCTGCCCGGCAAAGCCTGCGACGCCAGCGCGAAGCGCACCGCGTCCGTGCCGTATTTGGCGGTCATGTCCAGCGGGTCTATTACGTTGCCAAGCGATTTGGACATTTTCTTGCCGTGCTTGTCGCGCACGATGCCGTTTATCAGCACGTCGGAGAATGGGACTTTGCCCCTGAACTCCATGCCCAGCATCACCATGCGCGCCACCCAGAGATATATGATTTCGTAGCCGGTAACCAGCACCGAGGTGGGGTAGTAGTAGTTAAGCTCCGGCGTCTCCTCCGGCCAGCCGAAAACCGAAAACGGCCATAATCCCGACGAAAACCAGGTGTCCAGCACATCCGGGTCCTGAACCAGGCCATGCCCGCCGCATTGCGGGCATTTCTCCGGCCTGGCGGCGGAGAGTATCGGCTTTGCGCCGTCCTTGAACGAAACGCGGGTTACTTCCCCTTCGGCGGAGCGCACAAGGCCGCCCGCGCTGCAAGTCTCGCAGTACCAGACGGGTATGCGGTGGCCCCACCAGATTTGCCGGGAGATGCACCAGTCCTCTATCCTGCCCAGCCATTCCAGATACGGTTTTTTCCAGTTTTCGGGATGGAATTTGACGCTGCCATTCTCGGCGGCTCTGATGGCGGGGGCGGCGAGGTCCTTCATTTTCACAAACCACTGCTCGCTGACCAGCGGCTCTATCGGCTGGTTGCAGCGCGAGCAGGCGCTTACCGCGTTCTGGTACGGCTCCTCTTTTTTCAGGAAGCCGCCTTCGTCCAAATCCTTCACAAGCTGCTGGCGGCAGGCGGAACGGTCCATGCCGGAGTATTGGGGGGGGACATTCTGCATTTTCCCGTCAAAGCCGATAACTGTCAGCGTCTCAAGATTATGCCGCTTGCCGATTTCATTGTCGGCGGGGTCGTGGGCGGGGGTTACTTTCACCGCGCCGGTGCCGAAGGCGGAATCCACCGCCTCGTCTGCGATAACGGGGATGAGGCGGCCCGTCAGCGGCAATTGCAGCTTTTTGCCGACGAGATTTTTGTAGCGCGAATCTTCGGGGTGTACGGCGACTGCCGTGTCGCCCAGCATAGTCTCCGGGCGGGTGGTGGCGACGGTGAGGCCCTCTCCGCCGTTTTCCAGCGGGTAATGAATGTGCCAGAGTTTGGAGGAGGCCGTCTCATGCTCCACTTCTATGTCGGAGAGCGCGGTGCCGCAGCGCACGCACCAGTTTATCATGCGCTCGCCGCGGTAAATGCGGCCTTTCTGCCAGAGCAGCCGGAATTCCTCGTTGACGGCGCGGGCGCGCTTTTCGTCCATGGTAAAGCGCACGTTGGAGGGGTCTGTGTCCAGCGCGCAGCCGAGGCTTTTCAGCTGCGTCAGTATGGTGCTGCCGCATTCGCCGTACCATTTCCACAATTCGGCGACGAATTTTTCCCGCCCCAGGTCGTGCCGGCGCAGCTTGCGCTCTTTGGCGAGCTTTTTTTCTATGACGGTCTGCGTGGCGATGCCGCCGTGGTCGGTGCCGGGGACCCAGTACGCCTCATGCCCGCACATGCGGTTGTAGCGGATGAGAATATCCTGCAAAACATTATTGAGCGCGTGGCCCATGTGCAGCGCGCCGGTGATATTGGGCGGCGGAATCACGATGACGAAAGATTTTTTAGATTTGTCCTGCGGCACGGTGGAGACGAAAAGCCTCCTTCCCTGCCACTGGCGGATGAATTTTTCCTCTATCGGTTTAGGTTCGTAAGTTTTGGGGAGCATAGGTCCTCCATATCACATCCCAGAAATCTGCGGCCTGTGTTTTGGGCGGCTTCCAGCACGGAATAGCCGCCGGCGGCGGGGTCTATCACGATATCGCCCTCGTTGGTGGTGGCGGCGATAAGCCGCTCCTGCAGCCGTACCGGCTTGGCGTGCGGATGCGCGGCGGTTGACACCTTCTCGTCCCACACGTCGGGGATGCCGTGGTCTTGCCAGACGCCTTTGGCCCTTACCGGCGGCTTTTGCAGCACGGCGATATGCTCGCTGACGCGCCGGGTGCGGTAGCCCATGCCCATGCGCTTTTTGTTCCAGGTCAACATGTCCACCACCTGCAGTTGCGAGCCTGCCAGCAGCGCGGGCAGCTCCGCGCAAAAAATGAACTTGTCCACCCACAGCATCAAATGCCCGCCCGGCATCAGCGCCCGCTGCGACTGGGCCAGGAATTGCCGTATCGTTTCGCCGCTCATCTGCGGCAGCAGGGCGCGCTTTTTCTGGCGCGCGCCCTCGTTACCGTAACGTTGTTTGTCCAGCACGCTGCGGTACTGCGGGTCAAAAAAAATCAGCGGCGCGCAGTTGCCGGGCAGAAGCTTCAGCAGCTTCAGCCCGTCCATGCGCTGCCGGGCGTTGAATTTCAGCCCGCGCGGCAGCGCAAATTCCGGCTGCGCCGCGACGCGCCCGGGCGAGAATACGCTCATCCCTTTCATTTTAGTAATTTTATATCATATCCGCATGACATATAACCCCGTAACGCCGGAGATAGCCGGCAAGCTTAAAGAAATTTGCGGCCCCAAAAATGTCCTCGCCTCCGATGAGGAACGTGAGCCATACTCTCACGACGAAACCGCGTGTCTTTCCGCAGTTCCCGCCGTGGTAGTCCGCCCGGAAAACACCGCGCAGGTCAGCGCGGTGATGAAGCTGGCCTTTGAAAACCGCATTCCCGTAACCCCGCGCGGCGCGGGGACCGGCCTTTCCGGCGGCGCGGTTCCGGTGATGGGCGGCATTCTGCTAAGCCTGGAGCGGCTGAATAAAATCCTCTCCGTTGACCCGGAAAACCTTATGGTCGTCGCCCAGGCGGACGCCATCACCGGCGACATTCAGAAGGCCGTGGAGGAAAAGGGCCTTTTCTATCCGCCGGACCCGGCAAGCCTTGATTCCTGCTCCATCGGCGGCAACGTAGCCGAAAACGCGGGCGGGCCGCGCGCGCTCAAATACGGCGTTACCCGGCATTATCTGTGCGGGCTTGAGGTGGTCTGGCCCGACGGCAGAATCTCCCGCATGGGCGGCAAGCTGATGAAAAACGTCGCGGGCTACGATTTGCCGGGCCTTGTCTGCGGCAGCGAAGGCACGCTGTGCGTCATCACCGAAGTAACTTTAAGCCTGATTCCCAGGCCGCCGCACGAGGTGGATTTGCTAATTCCATTCAACTCCATCGCCGACGCGGTGGCTGCCACCACAAAACTGATAAGCGCGCGCATACTGCCCGCTACCATGGAGTTTATGGAGCGCAAGGCCATCTCCGCCAGCGAAAAAATGCTGGAAAAAACCGCGCCTTTCCCGAACGCATCGGCGCATCTGCTTATCCAGCTTGACGGCACGGACAAGGCGCAGCTCCAGTCCGATTACGAAAAAATAGGCGAAATCGCCATGGAGTACGGCGCGGAGGATATTCTTGTCGCCGAGGACAAAGCCTCGCAGGACAGAATCTGGGAAATCCGGCGCGCGATTTCCGAGGCTATCACCCACAAAAGCCCCGTGCTGAAAAAAGATGATATAGTGGTCCCCCGCGCGAAACTGCCGGAGCTTTTTGACCGGCTGGCCGCGCTGGAGGGAAAATACGGCATAGAAATCATCTCCTTCGGCCATATCGGCGACGGGAACGTCCATATAAACTTCCTGAAAAACAATGTTTCGCAGGAAGACTGGGACCAGAAAATCGGCCCGCTCATGCGCGAGACTTTTGAGATGACGGTTTCGCTGGGCGGCGCGATTACCGGCGAGCATGGCGTGGGCTGCACGAAAAGGCAGCATCTCCCGCTGTCGGTTGACGAGCCGTCGCTTGAACTTATGCGCAAAATCAAGTCGGCCTGCGACCCGCGCGGCATATTAAATCCCGGCAAGGTGTTTCCAGATGAATGCCCGGCGGCCTGCCGCGAGCAGGCGGAAACCGCTGCGGCGGTTTAAGGCGGCTTGAAACTTTCCCAGTCTGTGATTGCCCTAAATTTTTCATAGAGGAAAGTCCGGGAAATCTGTGTAAATCGGTGATCAATCTGTGGATAAAACTTCCCCGTCGTGAATTGGCAACTATGGATGGGTTGGTTTTTGCGGAACTGCCGCAGCGCATGGCCACCCGCGAAACAGCGAGTTATCCACAGATGTATCACAGATTGAACACAGATTAAGCGGAATTTCCCGGATGAAAAAGGCAAATCTTGAGTATGAGGCGGAGCAAGTTCTAAAATGTAGTTATGGAAGGGTGGCCGAGCGGTTTAAGGCGCCGGTCTTGAAAACCGGTGAGGCGGCAACGTCTCCGTGGGTTCGAATCCCACCCCTTCCGCCAGATTTTTCCATAGATATAACCGCATGGCGCGAACCGGGGATATCCGCCTTCACCGGCATGTAATATTCTATTGTCCCGCCGTCTTTGTCCTTGTCCACCTCAATCCGCTTTATCCACTGG